>WLWD01000673.1_pt1 | contig 229186 bp, 128 predicted proteins | sample 6712731 | NCBI WGS metagenome assembly WLWD01 (sample SAMN12718690, study PRJNA576275) | sponge metagenome | isolation source: marine sponge | host: Mycale hentscheli | place: New Zealand: South Island, Marlborough, Capsize Point | collected 2014-11-01 | reverse complement strand
GAATTCTGCTCGTGAAATACCTCACTCGTGTGTAATAAGTATTATAATGTGTGTGTTTATCTATACTGCCTGGATACTTAATATATAATTTTAATGTGTTAAAATGACAGACTGGTTGATCAAGAACAAAAAAAGCATGAAAAATGGAACAGTTAAGTGTATTTTAGTTCTTTGTAGCCCTTTCGGCAGCATTTGTTTGGACAAAGAGTGTGAATGCATACAAAAATGGCGACACAAAAAACAACTAGTAATACACAAACGACTGAAAAGAAAATAGACAATATCACCTCTTGGTATAAATCGAAGTTGAGAACAACATGAGTACTCTGTGGGTGATCCGTCTCCTTAGACATGCACACTATCACTTTATGTCCACTTCTATCAAATGAACGAGTAACTTTGCCATCTTCACTTAGGGCGACTCCATTATCAAAGGCAGGGTTCGAAATATTGAGGTAGAAATATCTTATGCTAAAGTTACCCGAAATATGAATGCGACTCTTTGCATGGACTCGAATACCAACATAGATGTAGCAGTTCTTATTCACAACAATGTTGGGGAAAACAGTGCGGTCTTCTTGCAGACTAAACTTGTGCAAGTACGAAAACAATTTTTCTCCGCCGTGAAATTTCTTGTTATTTTTTTCGTCACAGAAAACATAGGCGTCATACAATCTAGGATGCTCAGTATACTCAGATGCTTGCATTGTCAAATTAATGGAACATCCCCAAACATACTTAGGGTAGCTTTCATACAAATCTTCAATGAAACTTCTGTTTTCATTTGCAGCTATGGTTTCATTAAAAACACCACTATAAAACTGAGTATCTTTCTTTGTTTCCGATGTATCAATATTTGCAATAGTCATGTCAATTCCACCATTACAGTCGTTAGGGCCTATACATTTTCTGCGATAATCAATAGCCGAGTATTTCCACAAGGGATGTATGAAGCTCCCACAGTCAATGGCATCTCCTGCCATTGCCAGGACGGTGGCTGTTGTTGGTGGCAAGTACACGATTAGTGAATACGACAATGCAAATAGCAATAAAATGAGTGTCGTAGCCACAGCAGTTGTCATTGCAGCATTTCTCACCTTGGTTGTCTTTGCTTCAGTACCTAAGTTAAAGCAAGGAATATAGCATTCACTCTACATGCTCAATAACATTCAACAATACCACTTATCATCTGCACTACTATAGATTTTATTGCAGTTATAGGTGTTTTAACTCCCTCAATAACAAGTCATTTTTACTTTTTACAAATATATTGAGTAAAGGTTATTATTGCTTTTATGATCAGTAATACAACTTCGTCTTACCTCTGACCATTACAAAGTTGTCAGTGATTTTAGTAGTAAATCCTTTGCCACAGTCAACATAGTGAGCATAAGTAGCTGTAGTTTTCTGTACTGCTTCATAATGCTTAGCAAAGAGCTTCGTAATAGTGTATGTCTTCTTTCCTTTCATCAAATTCATAAATTCAATAGTAGCAATGGTCACGCCAAAACCATTGATAACATATGTTTGTTTACCATAGGGAACCGTGAAATACACAAACAGATTGTCTTCTCGCTCAGGTTCTCTCTCAGTTCTCACGACAGCATCAACCCGGCAGCAGTCACATGTTAGGCCGCGAATTTTGTGCCGTAAATGTGGAACTTTTGATGCTGAGAGCATGCTTCTCAAATACCACACCGATAAGTATCCATCCTTTAAACTGATGTAATTGTTCAGCCCATGGCCAATGTAGTGACATATAAAACACTTGAAAGGATTCAAGTAATCACCTTGGGCAATTTCTTGGAAGATTGCAATTACTTCTGCCTTTGTAGGGTCTACAAACTGGCACGTTGCATGGTTCTGCTGTTCATATGCTTTACTGATGAAGATTCTGGAGTTGTCAAAGTTTGGTATGGGCTCGCTAACTCCTTGACATCCCATGGAACTGGACATTACTACTGCTAGGATATCCATTTGAACAGATGCGTTGCAAGCATGTTGTAGTTTTTGTGTTACTACACACACAAAAGAACAAACAAACAAAAACAACAACAACAAAACAACTCTTACCTTGGATTTTAAGCAATAAAATTATAAATTTAATTTAATTTTTTAAAGGTAAAGTTTGTAATACTCAGCTGTCTAATTTTAGCATGCCAGCCAAGCTGAATCTATATGAGTTTATTATACACGTGTGCACGTGTCATACATCAATTGAGTGTAAATCCCAAAGTATGGGCATTGCCCTCTTTGAACCACACATTTGATCATTTAAGATCCTTTGGACAAAAATTTGTTTACTGAGAAATGTAAATATAATGTGTTGCTCGAACTGAGGCCGTGACTGGCAAGTAGTAAGAACTGTAACTTTAGCCAGTACCACTGAATATCATAATATGTTTGTCTCTCAGAAGGTACTACATAATCACCAGAGTTACTCTTAGAAGATGAAAATTTAGTACTAAATGTGTCGAACAGAAGAGCAAACAAGTGTCAACAATAAGTCAGGGAGCTTTTTTGAGGCAATGATGAGGAACAAAACCCTCTAAATCTGAACTTAATACTATGTAGAATAGCTTCTACATTCATAATATTTGTTTATTTCAGCTCTTGTGTAGGGACCTGTGTTTACAATGTAACATATGCTTCATTTTCTTCTGTTGTAGGCATTATCAGCTGAAATAACTTGTGTTGTAGTTTATTGCAATTATCTCAAAAGTCAATCGTCTAAAAATCATACTCTTTTTCTACTATTGAAAGTCAACTACCAAACTTTAAAAAAATATTTTGGTTAAGTTACTCACATTTTTAATGCTCATCAAAACTGCCATTATTTAATAAAAAAAATTAGTATTATAAACTCAAAAAAATATTTAGAAAAATCAGATAGCTCACTTTGCAAACAAGATATTAAAGAATTTATGTGTGAATTTTGAAGTCTTGATGTTGAAGTAGGAGGGGTTTAGTTTCACAGGGGTGGGCAAGGGTTTTCTTGACATTGCCACCTTATTTGGTGGGTGTGGCTTTCTGCCCATATTTTTAGCTCACGAAGAGTTTCAGATGAAAGCGAAAAAAATTATGTATGCATAGTAAAGTTATGACAAAAAATATAAAACCACAATTTTATGGTGAAGGCCCCACTTAAGTGTCTACATTCCTGATTTAAAAGTTGGTTCAAGAACCAAGCACTGTGTAGCAGGCTACTTTATAGTACTATAAAAAAAATACTTTAAAAATAGCAATTATAAAATGAGCAGTTGCATATTTAATTTTTAGGGTGTACTGAAGAAAAGTGGTGTCACCTGATTAAAAGTGCTACAAAAATGAATAATAGTCATGCTTTGCCATGCCTCAAAGTTTTCCCACGTAATCATCAATTTCACCCTGATATATTATCATCTTGCACTTGGATTTAAAAATTTAAAGAACGTTGCAATGTACCTATATTTTCTATTAGCTACTCACCTTCAGGAATATAGTGGTCAATTTCCATTTGAGTAGGCATTCTATAGAAATCTATATAAAATATATTAAGTAAACAATATCACAACATATAATTACTACATGCATAGAATGTGTGATAGCACATTATTATTATTATTCGGGACAGCTGCAATGCTCAACTGAGACATTAGCCACTCACTACTCCATACAAGAACTCTCACAAAGTATCACTTGGGCAGTTACAAAAAAAAATTATGACAAGCTATTCCACTAAAATACAAACTTCAGTGAGCTTGAATATGTTCATGACCTAGAATCCATGCTATTTTTGTCCAATGCAGTAATAAACTATGACCTGTAGTGGTGATAGGGAATATAATCCAATGTAGGCCAATGTTTGTATTACTAATGTTTGGAAAACACATATATTATATGTACATGCATACATACATGTATGTACATTTACTATGTATTAACTAGTGGTATGCTCGAGCACAAAAGGCAAGTGAGCCTCCTGAGTTTGGCTACATAAAACTAAATACTGTTGTAAAATTAATTTTAACTTCTAACACTCCAGCTACTAAAAACAGTTGAGTTTTTAAATTACATATATAAGGTAAACGGGTTTCAGTGTCTAGTAACCACTCGCCGTAACTGGCAGGCCTGTAGCCATGAGTTTGCACAGGGGGGTTCGGATTTCGGAGAAACGCAAGAAAGCCACACCTACTTTTGTTTTCTTCGTTTATTCTTTAAAAAGCAAAAAAGAAGGGGGAAAATATGTCAAAATTAATAATTTGTCTGACGCTCTATGTGTTCTGAACACTGCTGACTATCAGCAATAAGTGGTAAACTGCTAACACTCTATCATTCTCGTGTAACCAGGCTTCTAACCACTACCGTGAGCTGTACACAAACAGTGAACCATTAATAGGCCTTTCGTACTATAAGTTATCTAAATAAGTACATTATGGCACACCATAAAAAGAATAGTTGTAGCGTAGCTTGCTTTATCAGTACCATAACGAGAGCGATGTTTTTTTTTAGTTAAGGAGCTCAATGTTTATTTGAAAGCTTGGAATCAGACTAGGCCGTCCACATATAGAGTGAAGTATATCCGGGGATATATATAGCGAAATAGCAGAATATTCCACAATGTCTGTATCTCGTACCTGTTGTTTATTAATTATTGAGATTAAAACCTCTTAATCACGATGACGGCCTCGAGAGTAGCTACGGTTCACTATTGACTAGAGAGGGTAGTCTTAATAAGCAACCTGACAGTTCACTGGTGACAGTGTATCAAACATAAAGTGATCGGAATGAATTAAAACACCTACAGCAAACCCCGCCCCACAGAGCCTATCATCCCAAAACCATAGTTTTCTGGTCACTCACTCTGTCTGTCTGTCTGTCTTTTTTCTATCTATTGTCTGTCTGTCTGTTTGTCTGTCTGTATGTACGTATGTCTGTATGTCTGTTTGTATATCTGTTTGCATGTCTGTCAGTCTGTCTGTCAGTCTGTCTGTCTGTCTGTCCATCCATCTACCTGTCTGTCTGTCTGTCTGTCTGTCTGTCTATCTGTCTGTCTGTCTGTCAGTCTGTCTGTCTGTCTGTCATTCTATATCATACATTGATTGAGACATCAATAAAATGACAAGACAATATGAATCAAACACGTACCTATTAAACTTCTTATTCAACTAATATGACTCACCTACGGGTTGCTGACGACCATAGTCCAGTGACCCAGCATGAGATGGCAGACTTATGACCTCTTCCCCAATACCTGTAAGCAATGACAACTACCATAAATCAGTTGGTAACTATTAAACAGGTATTAATTTTATTCAAAATGTCTCTTAGCAACTATTATGTAATAATAATAGTGATGTCACCCTAAAAAAAGTGACATCATCAACAAAAATCGCCTATGGACAAAGCATAACTACCACAACGCACATAACAATAGAATAAGACTTACTATTAACTATAGAAAATGGTTATCATTGAAGTAAGCGAAGTGAGCTAAGGGGCTAGGCTAAACGAATAGCTGTAGCTACAATAGCTATTGTGGTTTTTTTAATATAAATAGCCACTACTCTTACATGCTCTATAGTACAGTAGAAGCTTTTTTTAGCTCTTCTTGAGCCCAGTCTTTTTCATTTCTTTTGTATTCTCATCAGTTTTTCTTCTGATGTTTTGGGCAGCTCTGTGCACCCGTTTCCTAGTATTTTTAATCTGCACATCTATTTCTTTCAGCTAATCATCTGTATTACATTCAACAAATATCCCGCCATGAAATGTTGCTAAATTCGTAACATGCACAGGGGCGCTGTAGTAGATAAGGGTACACATATCGTATATATTTACATACCAAACTCATTTGTACATAGCTTCTCTGAATTATGGTATAAAATGATATGCCATGGTCCTTTCAGCTATAGAAAAATCTATTTTTTTTACTGGTATGGCGGTTGCTTTGCAAATGGTCACTCCGTTCTCATCTAAAGTCGACTAAAACAGAGAGTTATTCATTGGAGTATTAATTAAGCCTTGTCTTAGGAATTTGGACATATATTTGATTGATCTAATTAGGCATAAATAAATTCAGGATCTTACTTGATTGTGATATGTTAGGAGTACGTCCAGAAATACTATGTTTAGGTGTCCTTTTAAAGTTTTGACTCCTATATTGTTCAGCATACGATTTATCATCATCATCACCAGGCTGAGCCCTTCTGTCGTAGTTAACTGAAACAGAGACAAGGAAAAAGCCACGGAATTCAATTACGAAGACACGCCATATTTGATGTAGTAATTAGGAATCACTGCTGCTATATGAAGTTTTGCCTAAATTGAGCAGTGAGCATGTTGCCTCTAACACATGCAAGCTAGGCTCTGGTGCTTATCAAACATTCCTCATTTGACTACATCAATGAATATAAATACATGTAAATACTTGAACATAAGGGGTCAACTAGAGAAAACCAAAGTATAACATTTCCGTTAATAAAATTGGTCCTATATATACATGCATATATATACATGTGTATATACATACACACAATATTATAAATTATATATAAATACATAAATATATTGGGGATTTTCCCTGGTGACTTCCCTAGGCGCATATAAATTCATCATTATAATGTAATTGGTAACATATGTAGCTAGCTAGTATTAATAGTTGTTATGAGCTATCTAACAAGCTATAAAGTGAATTCGCTAGCTACATCGAGAGTCTAAAGTGTCCTATGAACAACGGTTTTATGTTGACAACAAGGCTAACACGACAGCTTACCGACACGGTCATCAGAAGGTAGGGCAGCCATCCCGCTAAGCCGATCGAAAATAAAAGTCTACCGAATAGAACTAACTGGGCGATTGCAACCGCCTTACTTAAACCGTAACTTCAAATAATGAGGTCATACTTAACTATTTATAGATTCAAGCGAAAATCTACAATTAGAAATTGGCGATCTTTACCTTAATGAATTGTGCACGTGTTGTAAATCAGCCATTGGTAGTGTGAAGCAGTCAAATTTTAGACACTTGGGACTAAATGCTAGCTAGCTAGCTAGGGCTTGACATCATTGAATCGTGGAGATTAGTTTGCAAACAGTCTCAAAGGTGCCTAGCCAGTTAGTACATACATTCACTGAACAATTGGTATTGCAAGTTTTTAATTGTTTAATGATTGACATTAGTGATAAAACAACAAAAAAGCTATATAACTGTAATGAAAGAAGAAAAATATACCAACTATAGTTAAAATCTTCAAACAATCACGATTAGCTAGCCTGGCAACTAAACTATCAATGAACTTTAAAAAACATGAATACAAAATAGTGCACAAAGTTATGTAAAGACATGTATATATAAAAACAATACAAGTGACCGATTGCATGAGTTCAGCTGTGCTTGGCAGTGGCATCCACAACAAATACTCTGTAATGTTAAGACGAAATAATAGTGAATATGTCATATTGTTGGTTTTGTCATACAGCTATCTATCCTTAATTCACATTGTAAATTTAATTATTCCCAACATAGTGTTGCTAAGTAGCTACATTGCTGTACATGTTAATCTACCAGTGACCTAATTTCTTATATACAATATATAATACTTATAGCACGAGTCTGAGTACAATATGGGAAAATATTTTATGAGCACACAAAATATTTTCACGAGCCGAAGGCGAGTGAAAATATGGCGTGAGAGTAAAATATCATTCCCATATTGTACGACGAGTGTGATAAGTGATTTATTGCTTCTTTGAAATTTTTCTCAACCGGTTACAATACAATTTTCATTGATTTTACGCGCTACGCGCGCGCTACAAGTAGCGTACAATATAAACCGTACAATATGGGAGAATACAGAACGCTCGCGTGATGCGGAAATATTCAAGTAAAAATATCAAAGCTGCAATAAATATATATATATATATATATATATATATATATATTATAGCTAACATTTATTTGCTAATAGTTGTAGTTTCTACTACAATCCTACTTACTGGTAGGTAGGAACAACTTTTTTCAAGTACGCTGTAACTCCTGTCTTGAATATGTGCATGAATTGATCGTAGTAGTCCATTCTGAAGGTAATCTTGATGGATCCCTTGACATATGGTTCACTGCTGGAATTTTCAGGATGAAGGATGTGCCAGATAATGAGTTTCCACGGAGTGTTACAATAGATGTTTGTACCATTGTTCTTAAAAACTAATGGAAATTTACTGTCCTGTAATAGGAAATTATGTATGAATTATAATGATATATAGTACTTATTACATGAGTCAGAGTGTGATATGGAGAAATATTTCACCAGCAGGCTAAAGAGCCAGAGGTGAGTGAAAATAAAGCCTGAGAGTGAAATATCTAGCCATGTCACTCTGCCAGAGTGCAATAAGTGGTTTATTCCATGCTAGATATCTCCACTGAAGTAGTTTGTTGGTAAATCTTTGTGTAAAGTTGGCCATAAACTCTCTAGGGGCTCCCACACCCCCAGCTGATATTGTAGCAGCTGCTCTAACCTGGTTGGGTAGGGTCCACTAGAGTAAGGTAGCTGTAAAAAGACCTGATAACAGGTAAGCCAGGTTGGTTGCTAAATGAGCTTGCTCAATACAGCCATGAGATAACACTATGTGATAACAATGTGAGTTACCTGAAGATAACATTGTGAAGATATCTAGCTTGGAATAAAAAAATATATAATTCATTTAATTGAGGAGAATATTACAAGTCTGTTGGCTTAGTATTTACACAAGTGCCCCAGGTACAAGCTTAATAACTGCCAATCAGACAAGTGATATTCTGTGGTATCCAATGAATAATACATTTATTATGTACTGCTTATGTGTTAATACCATAGTAACTGTTTCTTGTGCAGTAAACACTTGTATAACCTGGGGGAAGGTAATCACAACTTGATAACTATGAGCACAGGTGATATGGGAAAATTTTGCCTTAAGCCACATCCTGTTTACTTTAATGTATTTCCTATGTGGCAACAGGTATTAGGCCCTGTTCAGTACATAATAAAAATATATATTAAATACATATAATTTAACATACATTGTATATAGAGAAAAGTACTTTAGGTCCAAAGTGACCACCTTTTACATTACTTTTTTTTAATACTTTCATTGCAAAAGTAATAAATTGGATTGAGTTTGTATTTGCAATCTATAGCTACTTTATCGCAATGACATTATTCATTTACCCCAGTGTCCTTCATTGTGTTTGCTAGACCATCTAGCTTTTCATAAGTATCTGGGTTTGACAGAGAAGGAGGCAAGTAAATGAGTAGGTCAGCCTCCACGGTTCTTTTTACAGGTGGCCCTTGGTAGCAGCATGGACTCAGGGAATGTTGTGTCACTCCTGCATCTACACTATCTTGTACAACATCTCCATGGCTGGATATAGACAGTGACTGTGAAGGTTGTAGAAGACTTTTAACTGCATTGTTAAAGAGTAATCAAGTGAAGCAGTTATTCTCAATAATTCATATTTTTTGTTGAAAAGAAAAATAATTTTATTATCATAGTCATTGTACTAATTTCAACTAAAGCAACATGTGTTTTTTTTTTCAAAGATAATTTTAATTTTTTTTATTCATAACCTCGTAGCTTGGACGTATGAGAGCAAAATGGACAAAAAAAATAACAGTACTGACGAAAGCAATAGCTACTCCATATCAAACAAAGTTTGCATAGTCTCTTACCTCTCCATGCTTGATACTTGTCCATTATCATTTCAGCTAAACTGAGCTCATTGACTGCAGCTAGTGCATTACATATTTCTTTAATGTAATTTTTGCTACTGCAACTATCCATCCAAATTAAGAGCATGCTGGCAAATATTGTAGACTGGTTGTCCGAGTACTTGGCTTCAAGCATGCTTATTTCAGACATATCTACTTCCAGTTCCACTGCGATGTTCACATACTTCTCCTTGACAGGGTCTAGATCTCCCAGCAGGCACTGATAGAGTCCTAAAACATGAATGGATCAATTAACCTGTAAAACACTATATTTGCTTATTCTACCAACATGTTCTGGATTTAGTATTGAATGTTCATTTAAGTACACTGGATCTTTGACTAAACATGACATATAAGTCACATTACTCTGTTCTAAGCATCTTGGGGACAGAGACTGCCAACAATTCAGTAAAGCCGTCACATATAAAATACTGTTATTTGAAATTAAATTCATTGCTATTTCAAAAAATAGATTATTGTTTAGTGAAGTGAAATTGAAGAGGAGCTCATCACTAGGTGGTTAATATAGGTCTGTCAAACCCTATATTTCAACAAGTTTAGATTATTAGAAGAACAAACACTATGCAACATTATTGTGCAGCCTTATAAATAAGCCAAGTGAGAAGTTCTAAAGTTAGAAATTTTGGTAGCTATAAGAGAATGGATTCAGTGTAGTAAACATGTAACTATGAACTCATAGATATTCAGTAACTATTCTGGGATATTTAGAACCTTATCCATTTCATCTTACTCATTTGACTCTCGTATTCCTTCTCCAAAGACTCTGCCACTTCTGCTTCTCCTATCTCAGTCAGAGCTCTGCTGAGAATGCTGATATACTCCTTCTTGCTGAATGGATATATACAACACACTTTGTCTGCTTCCAACACCTCTGCATAATCTTCTTCATAAATCTGCAACCATTTGTTGATCATCTCTATGAATATTCTCTCTGTGTCACCATTGTACATCTCAGTAAATGTTTGAATGTCATCCTCAGAGACTTTCAGCTGCTCTCCTAGACTTCTGTATTTTTCTTGGACTGGTCTAAGCAAGTCTAAAAGTGACTTCAGCAATCCTATAATGGCATTGAATTATGATGAGCAAGCTATAAGATTGCATATTAGTTTCCTCTGGTTTTCGGAAAACATACACAAACAAAACAAATAACTAGTAAATCATATTATGTTTAATTTAACCCAATTTTTTCATTGGCTTTATTGTAATCCCCAAATACATTGGCCTGCAAATAGGTTAGCACACACTGCCACACCTTACCTGGTCTAACTGGTCCAGGATTGGTTTCAACATCTCCAGAAATCATCAATAGCAACTCCGCTACAGTCATCTTTCAGTGCAAGTACTAGCTAGCTGGAACCATCAAAACGTTCCATCACCTGGCAATCAAAATACAACTTAAATGAGATAAGTCAAGTCTTTTATGTGTAGCTACTCAAATCACATTCTACCATAGTGAATGACACTAGCAACCCTATTACCCTGTGATACATTAAGTAGCTAAATAGCCTCACTATTATCAAGCAGTAGTGTCCAACATTTACAGTGCCTGCCCCTTCAATTGCAACTTACAAGTACATTATTATTCCACAATTGCCACTGTCATTAGAGTGAGACAACAAACTCTTCAGCTACTGGCTATGTGAAGTATACAGTTGTATTGAACAAAATCTGCAGAGCTGGCAACTTGTTGTTGTGTGTGTGACCACAAACCATTATCCAGATGGTCGCCATTCCTTAACTAAATTCACGACTGCTAAATGCTTCATCCCATATATGTAGACTATTTACTAGACTTGATGACTTGTTATGACACAACTTGAACAAGTTGTTTATCCTTCTAAAAAGGCATTACCATAGCAATAGTACCGAACATATTGATATATACAGATACATACACAATGAATGAATGAAGAATATATAAATAAATACATACATACACAAATAATAAGTAACTTAAGCTTCATCATAGAAATTCACTAGCTATCTGATTATATTATGTATAGCCTCAATATTATGTGCTTGTTTAAATCTTGACAAGGGCTTATAAGACTATCTGAGGACATTGTTAAAGCCTGTATAAATTAAATTTAGTCCATACACTATAATATACTTTTATTCTGACATAAGCAATTTTCCATTGTCTTACAGCTAAGTATGGCTTCTAATTTGCAAAGAAATATCACAAGTAACTACAACCGTTTGTATGTTATTGAATGTATTACTTTTAATATGTGCTAAGATACAACACAGAAGTCAACAATTCCCTCCTAGTCCGCACCACATAGCTTCTGTATTCATGTAGAGCATGCAATGAGATAGTAAGCCATCTAAAAATTTTATGATCAGTGAATGGCTGACACTAAATATCTAATTAACTTTAAAAACATTTAAAGATATATAGTTATAACAGTACATTGTATGAAGACTATGACTCACAGAGAGAACAGTTTACCTCAAATAATGATAACAAAATGGCGTGCAATGAACGGTGTGCTTTAAGTGATGAATAAAAAATGTACATTGACAAAATAAACATAAAAAATGAATATTTACAAAGTCTCCTTTGTTTTGTGAGTAGATGATACCTCACTTCACTTTCACTCTATAAAAAAATGTCACCATTATAATAATTACCAATTCATATTGTGAAGTGTGCATACAACTCACATGTATTTCTTATTCAGAGCTTCGTTTACAAAAGTCTGCACTCCAGTTATGATGATGTTGATTATGCCCTCAGCTATGGTTTTCATAATTCTAAATTGAATGTCGACTGTACCTTTCACCGTTTCAGGAATAGAAGTGTATGGGGTGAAATCGATAGTCCATTGTATTTCACTCCATTTAGTGTTGGCCCATCCTCCATTCACTTCAAGCGGAAATAGATGGTCCTACATTTTACCAAAAATATTGTTAAAAATTAGCTATAGTGAGTAATTTTGTTCTATAAATTATGTAATAAAAGTAAACATAACGAGAATTGAGATTAAAATTACAACTGATTCTAAATCATAGGATATAAAACACTTATTGAACTGAATAATCCAGCTGCACGTGGATATACTAAGGAACTTTATGACTTCACTACAGTTCACAAGTTTCCTCTCAAGACATCTAAAAAAGTCAAAACATGAAATTCTGGCATTCAATAGTGTAAGTCAATGAAGCAGTGAAGGTGTGAACCCTCAGTGCTACTATTACACTAGTTAGCTTTTACAAGGGACTAATAGAATAATTTACCTTTTTTGGCTATGTTTATATGTGACCGTCTACAGGAAAATCGGGCACAACGCGGCCCCGATGAAAAAATTTTTTTTTGCACTTACACACTCCTCGGCAAGCAGATATTAAGCTCTCCACGTTTTATCGCCGTAGCTTTAGCCATTCCCGCTATATATCACCTAACCGTTACCTTCGTTAGGCTTATTTAATACAATTTTAAGAACTAAATCGATCTTTTTGCGACGTCTACGCATGCCGCGTTGTGCCCGATTTTCCCATAGACGGTCACATATGTCGATATGCAGCTCGTGTAAGTCAATATGTATCAATATTTAGCCCATGCAATGAAATGGTTGGATGTAAATATTTGCTTCATAATAGAAACTAAAGATGCAAGATATATACTCTCATCACCAGTAATTTCAACAAGAAACTGTAATTCTATCATTCATTGAATATAAAGCAAAAGTACCACGGACTGCACGGACTGCAAGAAATAATTTGCTCACATATTGTTCCATAAAGTTTTTGATATACGGCCAAAAAATAGCTAAATAAATTAAAACAAAAAATCCGGGCATATTGAAATGACTGCAATTGTCCAGTACAGCATTTTGATGCCTCTTTCAATATTCAGGAGGCTGTCGTCTTTGAGATCTGCTGTTACGTGACAGTTTGACAGACTGAGTACCCATGTAACCCTCTTACGCATGCATTTGAGGGTAACCACTACTGTTTGATATCACCATTTAATATTTTGTATAGCAACAAAATTGCGTGTTTTGTTGTTGTTATTGATTTGTTGTTATTGTTATTGAAAGAATGAGTGAGCGAATGAAAGAAATCTATGGCTAGCTGCTAGAATATTGTAATCTCGTCAGCATTATAAAGCTTGTTACTCACCCCATTCTGTTTCATAGTATCTCCCAGAGAGGCCAGTTTCTGAGTATCCACATCATGTGGAACTTGAAGGCTCAAAGAAGCTGTAGGAACACGAGGACCTGATGGTGCTTGTATTAGCTGAAGACCTTGTGGGATTCCATCAGCTTCATCGGTCTCCTTGTCCTCACTCTTGCCATCTGTAGTAACTGCAGCCTTCATTAATGGCTCATGTACCGGAGCTTCCAAGGGTGACTGTGTTGATCCAGAAGAACCCATCAACTCATTTTTCTCACTCACTTCTTCTCTGCGAGTGGACTGTTCAGGTCTCTCTTTTGCATCAGTCTCTTCATAAGCATAAAAATGTCGGATTATACAATGGATAAAAATAGAATTTAAAAATGGAATGTTAACATTTACACCAGCGGCTATTGAACAGTTCAAATAAAATTCTCTCTTCTTTTCTCTCCTTCCTTCCTTCTCCCTCTCTTACAACTAAAATATTTGTTTTACATGATTTTATTTTATAACTAAAACAATTTTATATAATACATTTTCATCAGTAGTTTAGCTAACTATATTAATTGCTTTCCTCTTACCCAATTTTTTCAAATGTTTGTTGGAAATAACTTCAGCTAAGTCGTATTCTTGCACTGCTCCTAGAGCTGCAGATATGTCTTGAATGTAACTCTCTCTGGAGTAGTTGTCCATCCAGCACTGGAGGATATTGGCTAATATTGCGGCCTTGTCATTCTGGTACTTCGCTTCAAATAGGTTGACAACAGGTAGCTCCACCTCTAGCTCCACCCCTATGACAGCATACTTGTCCACCACTGAAAGAAGGTCTTGCTGTAGACATCTTAGTAATTCTAACAATGCAAATATACAATTACAAATTCCTTTCGGACTATTGTATAAGGAAAGAGCAGCAGTTGCAATTATGACACTCATTTAGAGAAACCACAGTGCTGTTTATCTAAACTGAATTTATTACTGATAGTGATGGCTACTACAATTACTGCCTCAATCATATGAAATTTTCCTGCACTTTTATTTATAATAACAATTGTTTCCTACATTTTGTACTTTGCTTGAATTCAACTAACCAGTCTAAAGTAGAATATGTACTTACATGTAACTCCTGCTAGACAAAATAAAATACAACATCCGACTTAAAACTCATCCATAATCGACGTATTGTAACTTGGAGGAGTATGACAGATCAATTATACTATTGGAAAACATTATAGTGATTATGTGTGAGTCTCTTCCCATGTCTCTGAGACTATGTTCAGCACAAATTGTTCATAGGATAACAATTCTAAACTGTTCAAAAGAAAGTTAAAAGTGGTATATAGCTTTGAGCGTTGCCATAGCTATATACCACTTTATCCAAAATATTGATAGACCATGTTTTAATGCTCCTTTGATAACGATTATAATTAATGTGTTTTAAACCCCTCCCACTCATCCACATAAAAAATCCCAAATTGGTTGACATAGTAAGTTACTTATAAACAGTTTTATATATTCTTCTTATAGTATGACATAATGAGAACATTATCAATAGTTTTTTAAATTCATGCATGAGGTAAGATTGTCAGCACGTTTAAGGACTTCTATGTTAACCATTTGAGATTACTACACGAGTACTCCAATAGAATTTCCAGTTATTTGAAACAATGCCTTACTACAGCTTTAAATTACCCTAGAAAAAAACACACCGAGAGTAGAGCTAATTCACACACACACACACACACACACACACACACACACACACACACACACACGCACGCACGCATCAATTAAATTTGAATGACCATGAATACATTGCAGTGTATTGATATCTCAATATTATGTAGGCTTATTAGTGAACTATCTGATGATGTATCAACTTTGTTTGGTAAGTGGTACCAAAACAAAGATAGGACTAAAAAAAATGCAAAACCACAAATTGTACTAATAATTAAGTGCTTTACACATCTTAGTGAGTTTTACCATGTTCCTCCTGGAGGATTCTTTAAGACTTTTCTGTAGTTGTAGAGGACATAATACAGAAACCTAGTCAGTCGAGTTAGCTCTCGTAGCAATCATTCAAGGTTGACTCAATATTTATAATATAAATATACAATCAGACTACGAATTGGATTTTAAAGTTGTCAAAATGCCTTACAGGTTTGAAAGCAAACCTTTCCTATTGCAATAGTTTAGTAAAATTTACCTACCTACTTTCCCACCTACCGCCCTACCTGCATACCTATTAAACATAATATAATACCCGCAGCCAAGGGAATTCAAGGAGTTCAGACGAACCCACCATTTGAGTGACCAAAAACCTGCAATAAATTCTCTGTTATTTAGCTGTTTCGCACAATGCACACCATCCTCTGTATGAGTCTCACGCTACTACATAAACATAGAATTCCGGCCTTGGTTACAAAACGGCACTCTCCCCACAAGTAAGCTAGCTATGCTACATCTATTCTTTAGTATCGTATTGCATCTATTGAAATAACGAATCGTTTATTAGTGAGTCACTCTTTGTAAATAGCTCATCTTTAGTTGTTTGAAGAAAGAAGTGTATAAGTGGGAGTTTAGTGCTCACTGGTTAATCAACATTGTTCAATGAAACGGTAAAAACATTGAAATAAAAAACCAAAGATGGGACTCGATGGCTGGATAAGAGAGGGGGAACAGATTACTTATCTAAATAGAGAGGCAGTGCAGTTTTTTTATGACTATTATAGAAAATAAACTAAGAAAAAAGTGGGCGTGGTTTTCTCCTGTATTTTCGAAATCCAAACACCAAATACAGACTTCTGTCCACAGGTCTGACATACATATTATATTGTAACTTCTTACTCTGTTGATGTTCACACTTCTTTTTCAGTATTTCAGCGAGATCTTCTTCTCCAATGTCCATCAGAGCCTTGCATAGAATGCGGACATAGTCTTTCTTGTGATAGACTGGAGTAAGACATATTCTATCCACCTCTTTCTTCTCATTCAGGAAGAGTTCTGCATAATCCTCTTCTTCATGACTCCACAGCCATCTGTTGATGACCTCTATGAAGATGCGCTCATAATCTTCTTTGAACATCTTTTCATATGCCTTAATTTCCTCTAGTGGGACGTGGAGGCTTGTTCCTAAAGATTCATACTTCTTGTGAACTGACTTGAGATCTTTGAAGAGAGATTTTAGCATTCCTGCAAAAATAATCATTCAAATTGGCAATCAAACATTTCACGTGTCTCATTGAATCAGTTTTATTGTACCTGAACGTGCGGGTCCTGGATTCATTTCTACATCTCCACAGATAAGCAGTAATTGTTGGACAAGATCAATAACATCGCAGAAGAAAATTGCCATTCTGTGACGCAAAAATGGAAGAACTGATAATGAATACAATAATAATAGACTAGGTCTATAGAATCAATGATGCTACAAAAATTATTCTTAGTGTGAAGTATTACATCCAAGCTATATTCCAATAAAACATTCAAATCTTGGACAACAGCCCTTTTAATTTGTCTTTGTAGAAAGCAATAAAAGTAATAAAGAAAATTATGTGGAAAAACGCTAGCGCTGCAGCTAGCGGTAGTCATTCATTAGTTAAGCTCGCTAGCTCGCTGCTATCTATTTATCTAGCGAGCTTAACCATACACACAAATTAGCTGGGGTAGATAGCTAGCTACCCTGAACAGGGATACTAACACTTTCTTTGAGAAACTGACCTCGCACCACCTGATTGTTTATGAACGATGACGTCTACCTTGTCCCGAAGGAATCCAAGGGGAGAGACAGACAGTCAACTGCTAAATTTGCACAGTCAGCAGAAAGGATTTGCCTTGTAAATATTATTCATTAATATTATGGTCTGCGGCTAAATAGATTCACAGGAGGATAACGTCTCATTCGACACCGCGCCCATCTGGCTAATAAATAATAAACAGATAATAAAATAATAATAATAGTCTAATAGTAGGAGTAGTAGTGGTAGTAGTAGTAGTAGTAATAATAATAATAATAATAATAATAATAATAACAATAGTAATAATAATAATAATAGTAAGAACAATAATAATAATAATAATAATAATAATAATAATAATAATAATAATAATAATAATAATAAAAATAATAATAATAATAATAAAATAGCTAACCAATAAATAAAATAGGCTTACACTGTAGGCAAACCGGACACTTGACCTATTCGCTTCGCCCGGAAGTGATTTGGAGAGTATACTCTGGCGGTGAGACGGGTGGGTGGAGCTAGCTACGAATCAAAGCGAATTAGTCACCGGTGGGTGGAGCAGAAACAGCCTATTATATAAAAGTGTCATTTCTGAACGTTGTGGCTTTTCGTGGCTAGCGAGGTTAAAGAACTCTTACCGCGCTGACCGTCTTCTCGTGCTCTATTTGATTGCCACCCCCTGATTGAAGATCGTGTCACCAGATTTCTTGCCCGTAACTATCTCTGATAGACTGCAACTCTCTGATTTTGTGACTTACAAGTGAGGTAAGTGATTCCAGTAAACAACAAGCAACCATGACTGAAATGACATTGAACATCAATTAAAAATTATTCTGTTTAGCTAAAAAGTAAGTAAACTGTGGCAGTCTTACTATCCTACCCTAAAAACTCTCAGTCAGGTGCCTGTACAAACTTCTGACAAGGTTTATGCTCATATACAGACTACTATCACTCATTAAGCAATGAAAACTTCACATTTGTTTGATCATGAGGTAGCTATTGGTAGCTTGCACCATAGCACAGCCTTGATTAAGTAATTAACTGAGAATCGGGTTGTTTTTTTTTGTTGTTGTTGTTTTTGTCTCACGGACACACTATTACTCACAACTCTAGATATGATATTATAAACTTAAAATATAGCACATATTCTTGCCGGATCATTTTCCAAACCGCGATGTGGGTAAAGGTCTGACTACACAAGATTTACGAGCACATTAATGATTTTAAAGATTACATATGCAGGTATCATGTTTAGTGGCCTCCTGTGAGTTGCAGCTGAAGATTACATAACTTAATTTCAGAGTTGTTGATAGGCTATAGTATGCCTTCGTTCAGTATACACTGCTAAAGTCTATGCTTTATTCTTACAGTAAACAATGTTGCTTATGTGACGGTTTCTACCATTACACTTCCCCGAGCATAGCTAACCCTGGTCAACAAGTGTAGAGTTAAATTTTAATTGGAGATAAGAGATTGAACAATCGAAAAATGAAAAAAAATTAAAGCTATTCTAAATTCTGTTGGACTGAGCTACTGGCAGAAATCAATATAATGTTATAATTAAATAAGACTACTGTAAACACCTATTTAACACCAAATGTGTAAGTAAACGATTCAACTGTTCATTAAACGTGAATGGTTGTTGTTGGCCACTGTTGTTTATCCTCACTGACGTCCTGGATAACAACTGAGATTTTTTCATTTGCCTATGCTTTTCTTTAGACCTCTTTAATTGAGAAGGTTCAATCTGCTTATAATACTGTCTTACTTACTTCACTCAATACCAATACAGGTTTATGTGCACATTACAGTATATTGTAGTAATTTTAATCAATAGTGTTCAGAGTCAAGAGTAGCTAGCTAATAGTGAAGATTTCTCTGCTAAAATGTATGAGTATGCACACATTAAAGTATTTGCCACGGCTATAATTACATAGAATTTTGTTCCTTTATGTTTTTAGTTTTAGGAAATGGCTAGTAAGACATCTAAACCAGGTCTTAAAGCATTGGAGACTCGTCAAGACCAAGTCATAATTGCCATAAAGAACAACTTGGGTGAAGTGGCAAAGCAACTGAGGGATGAGAGCATATTACTTCGTGAAGACTACGAGGATGCCACGAGCTCAGAGGCATTAATGCCAAAGAACACAAGAGTGCAATTGGTGTTTGAGAAACTGACAGGCATGGTAAATCAAAATGACAACCATTTTGTGACATTTGTGAAGATTCTTCACACGACTAATTCTAAAGAGACTGTTGAAATGCTGATCCAAACTTACGTTAAACAAGGAGGGAATATTAAAGATGTTAAACATATACTTTCAGGAGAGAATGATAAAGATGTTAAACATACACTTTCAGGTAAGACACCTAAACTTTTAAAATAATAAAATTAATAATATTTTGCATATATTGACGGCAACTAACTAAATATGTCACTACCAATACTCTGTATGCTAAAGTGATTTAGGCTATGATACTTTAAAATGTAAAGTAGCTAAAAGCTTATATCAAGAGCACATTATTTAATCCAAAAATTACTTTTAGAAGCCTGTAGCTAACAGTTTTACTTGTAGCGTGCATATTTTTTTTCTCTCTTGCTGTACATTAACTTGCAATTAAACCATGATGTGGCATCTATCTTAGTTAATCTAGCAGAAATTGTTGGTTTCTCTAGTTACTTTGGCTATTTTGTGTTCGCAAACTAAATAATATCAAATGTAAAATATCGCTTTTGTTGTTTGGCAACCAAACCAAAAACCCTGACTAGCTATATCCACTAAGCTTGATATTCCTGAGATGTGGTGGCTCAAAGGCTAGAACACCGCAAACCTGGTATTCTGGGCTCGATTTCCCAGCGACAACTGAGAAGCTTTCATATTTTTACTTTGGCTTTTCCATTGGCCCCATTGATCTATTCTATAGTATCCTGATTATATAAATAATGCTTGAATTGTTATACGTTTTTAGATGAACCATGTCCTGCTGAAATTAAAGCATCAGGAGTTGAACTATCTGATCGAGACTTATTTGATGTCACTGAATACGTTTTTGAAGCTAGGGATAAGTGGAAAGAAATAGGATCAGGTTTGGGCATACCTGTGGACAAGCTACAAGCAATTGAGACAGATTATAAAAAAGTTGCTGATTGCTTGAGAGAGATGCTGACTTATTGGTTACGGCAACCTGACTTAAACAGAAACTACAGCTCTTTGGCAAAATCTCTGAGTGGAAAACAAGTTGGTCGTTCAGATTTGGCCAAAAAATTACCAGCATGATTGCCTTATTATTATGTACTTGTTGTTATTATAATACAAACTCTGTATGTTATATCAGTTAGTTCTTGTAAATTGATAGTGTTTGTAGATCATCTGAGGTTATTTTTTTGTTTTCGTTTTTTATTTAGACAGAGCTAATTGATGTTGTTGTTATTGTTGTAGTTTTCCTATTTCAGTATCCATGCTGCCACATTATTGTGCTTCCTGAGTCATTAATTGAAATTCTTCTGACCGATAGCTGTTAGCAACTTGATGTCATAACAAGTTTGTTTTCATAGCTATGACTAGCTAAACCTGCCTCTGCAATAGGTAGCTATTGGTAAGAGAATAAAACTAAAAAATGAAATAGTGTTTAGTTCACTTGATTTATATAGTAAGTGAATCGTGGGAGGAAAGGGTCTTGAGACACCAGCTTAATTTCTATGACACCAATCATTTTTTCTTGTGTAATGTTTAGCCTTATTTAATATTCACTGAAATTATATGGAAAAGGGTAAACTTTGATTTGACATCCAGTGGTGCTAAGGCAAAAATGAAGAAGTATAGCCATGGATTTAGAAACTAATCTAATGCAAGCAATTTGACAAAGAAGGAGTCAACTATGTGTTTCTCTGGCTCAAGCATAGCAATCAATCCAAACCTTGTTAGCTATTTATCCAATGCAAAACTAACCTAATAAATCAACCAAATTAAATTAAAAAAGTAGGATAAATTGATAAGACTTACTTTATTACTCTATCACTTATTATGGTAGTGTATTTAAATTCTTCATTGATTTAATCATTATGTAAAGACTTACATATTAGCTACAATTCATAAATAATTTGACTAATCAAAACAACTATTAGGATATTCTCTATATTTTTTTTTTAGATTTTTTTATTTACTCCAATAAATGTAATTTATTTAATACACAAAATAACATATTCAGGTTGCAACATAATTCTGAGTAATAAAGTCACCAGTAGCTATTAGTAAACTAGCATTGGATCGAATGTGTTTGGATAATGTGTCAATAAATATAACTTGGAACCGATACAAAGTAAAATTGTACAAAAAAAATTCTTATTACAAAGACAGAATGATTATTTGTAATTGCTCTCTCTCTCCATCACGATATCATATCCACACTACATAAAAGCAAAACATTATGTGTAAAATACAAATGTAACTTATAAATCATTAAATATACCTACCAGTACTGGTTATGTCCAATTCCTCATTGAGGAAGAACTTCACTCCCTTTTAAGTGATAGTAGATCTTGTTGTGGCTTGGACTCTGAACAAGAAGTCAAGTTTGGCTGTCACAAAAGAGCTCGTCTTTTTTTCATGACCAATACTCCACTCCAAATCTTGGTTAAGTCCAACAGATAATACACTGGGTGGTATGTCTTGACTTAAAAATGACTGACTTTCACCTTTATCCAAATTTCATTACCCTATAAAGTGGTAACATAGGTTGTTGTTAGCCAGCGACTGCTGACTGCAGGTTGTGATAGACGTGGTACTTTCGGCAAGTCGATGGCAGGTGAGGTCTTGGGTATCTGGAGAGGTTGGCCAAGTTGGAACTATTACTGCTAGTGCCAGTTGTGTCCAAAGTAGAATCGCTGCCACCAGAATCTTTGTGAAAATAGCTACCCAAATCCCTTCTCAGATTTGAATAAAAATTTCTAATGAAAGGGAATGGGGACTATGACATAGAACAGAAAAGCACAAAGACTGATAACTGTACATCTGGAATACAAATATATCAAGGCAAGGTGGAGCCCTTAGCCACACTGCCCTTTTACACACACACCCAGGCACATACTACTCTGAATACACTAAATACACTGATTTCACTAAAATAATCCTGGTGGGTGCATCTTCCCACAGATATCATTCTGCTTAATGTGAAGTGATGGTCACTATACAATTGGGATATCAGTTCTTCTTGAATGCTAGTGCATAGGTTAGGAAAATACTTAGCTATTATCTAAATGTGAAATTTTCTCAAATGTTTGCTGATCAGTTGGATAACTTGGTAGACCGCACACTTGATGATGGGTAGAGAGCTAATTGTAGCTACCGGTATCTCTTTAAATGAGTCAAGTATTGACTGAACGAAGTATTAATTAAATCAATAAGGCTACTACAACACAAGATGGCAATAGATAGATGGTGAGGAAGTACCAAAAGTCTCACATGGAAGAGAGAGAGTTGGGCAAATACTTGTGTAAAGTGGGCACGTGTAGGAAGTGAAAAAGGGGTGGGGTGGGTAACATGATAAGATGATGAATAGTGTCAATCACAGGTCCTGATTGGTTCAGTCTGCTAGTTTGTAGGCTGAACCAGGAAAGGTAGAGGGGGAGGGAGGCCTCCAAACATAATTTTTTGGCACAGTCTCAAAATGTGATTAATACTACATTAATTATCATTGAAGTGCAGCATAAAATTTTCATAATAATTGACAGGTGTGCAATTCAATTTTATATATTAAACTAGGTTTGTTTGTTGTTGTTGTTTTGGTTCTAAACTAGCTAAAAAGGAAACTGCCAGTAGCTACCGTTAAGTATTACCTACTATCAGTTTTTAGCAAGCGAACCACAGTTCTTATGATGACTCTAAACAATGTAGCTATGTCACCACAAAGATAATTTACTGCTGCAGCAAATAGCTAGCACAAGAACATTAGCTAGTTCTGTCTCCCCTTATCGTGGGCTGAAGCGGTATCTGTAAGATATGTCCCAGCAAGCCTAAAGCTTAAGTTAACAGCAAATTAGTTGAGGACTACTGGTATAGCTATGAGAACGGGTACCTGACCAAGTCTCAAACAAAAAGGACTAGTCACAACCAGTTGGGACATCCTTTCCGACATTTCATCCATGTACATAAAAGCGGTAAAAGCGGTAAAGATCGATGATACTAGGGACTGTGAGCCTCGCCCCTTTTTTTTTTTAAACAATAGCCGTCAACTTCTCCATTTTAGTGCTCAATGATGGAATGCTCGCAATCATTTGTAAGTTATAATCATTATGTATTCCACTGGAATCAGCTGAACTATATTACGAATACAACCTGAGACAAAATAATTTACACTTCGAGACCCTTTATATTTTAGTGCCCCCAGCTTCAGGGCTGAGCTTCTATAGGTAGAGTCCCTCCATTTGTGTTGTCAGAAACATTCGCTCTGTGTTCAGAATTCGCCAGACGATGCACTTCACCATTGATGTCATGGTTAGAAATAGTTGCTATGTTCTAAATTAGTTCAGCACCATGCAGTTATTGTGAACTATCATATTTATGATCCCCCAGGCCCTAAGTGTAGTGCTCTCGCTGTGCTGAGGACACTACAACTTAAAGCCTTTGGGACCCTAAAAACGGTAATTTCTTTAAGGTGTCGTGCCTAATATGGAATTGTTTTAATACAGGTGCTTGGTGCAGTATTGATCCTATGTGTCAGCACATTCACTTGTAAGTTCTAAGTAATTTAGGAGATAATATGGCATATATATCATTGTACGTTTTTATTGGAAACTGTGTAGTTCCCAGAGTCCTCAATAATATTTAAAATTTTAACAAAAATATTAAGATGTTGTTACTAAAGTTATTTTTAATGATAGCAAACTATGAGAAATAACTAATAATGCTCACATAGTGAATGAACAGACTCTTTTGAAAATGGGACGAAAAATTATTTTTGTGACAGGATGTGCAAAAACAGCCCACTTTCGCACAATTGACAAATAAAATGAAACATGACTGGTTCATTTTTGCCAAATAATTTTTTAGCTTGTTTGTATCATAACTTCTTTTAGTTTTCCTCAAATTTTAGTTGTTATCACGGACTGCACACTAAAATAGTCTGGACAGCATGTCACTGAACACAAATTGAAGAGTTTATTGTAATCATTATTGACTATGGAAAAGAAAAGTCATGTGAAGAAATCATGCTCATATATAATTGGTCAAAACATTGCTCCATTCCCCGGCACAAGTGCCTATAGGTGCTCAAGGATGATGTAATGTGGGGAAAATATTTCCCCCTAAATGATAAATGCTAAAACTTAGCTGCAGCGTCCAGAGCATGGCTAATGTGTTGTTCTATTACATGTATTTTTAGAATAGAAATAGCTGCCACGTAACGAAGATATTTGGGCTAAAAATATACTTGACCTTAGTTCGAAAAATGGCGAGAATTTTGTCTGTAACTGAAGCTCTGGATCTTGTGTGTGATGACTTTTTCGATGGTGAAATTGAGAGTTGGACTTGCTTGTTAAAGCTGTTATTTCAGTGCTGTTGAGGAAACTACTAGTTTCAACTTGAGAGCTACTAGAGTACTAGCAGGTATGTCGAAGAGGAATAAAAGCTCGTATTCCAGGTAAGACAAACAGCTATTTACACTGTGTATTTGAGAAAAAAAGTAAGAAATAGTTTTCCTGGGCACATGGTGGTAAGTTTTATTGTGCCTAATAACTTTCCCGGGAATATGGCGCTAATTTATTCACAGCTGTAAACTTTCTTTTACTAACTCCCAGAAATGAGTAATGATTTGAGTGAGCTACCTTTGCTCTCTGAATTACTTTGGATTTCTTCTATTTTTTTAAAGGATGATGTCTTTACTTCTGCAACGTTTGAATATTATTGAGATGATGGTAATACCGATTATGTTGAAGGCTAGGAAGTTTGACAAAGTAATGGATGAATGAATAGAAATGAGTAGTATGAGTAAGAACATTTCTAGGTGAGGAGTGTGTGTGTGCAGAGGACTGGAATTATTAGCGATTTTTTTAATTCTTGGTGTTCTTTTGCCCAGCTATCAGTCACGCCTCCCTGGTATCATCAGTGAGCAACAGTATTGCTGGCTGAGATAACTGTCTTTTATAACAGTAAAAAATATCTAATCATGTGCACCCAATTGCTAATATTGCACTTGAACGTATACAAATCACATCGTTACAATATAGTTATGTTTTGGTCACAATAACCACTTTGTGGTTTGTTGCTAGGCAACCAAATTTGACCATAAATGTTGAACAATACTGTACTTTCACGTGATATACATATGGTTGCTAGGTACTCTTTTAAACTCTGGATTTTATATAGCTTTTAAACATCATTCATATAGAAAAATGAAAATCATTGAATTCTACCGGTGAGAGGGTTAAACTTCATAGCGAAAAACTTAACACAAACAAAGCTTGTGAATTATTTAATTTGGTGGAAATAGGTGGGGAAAGAGAAAAAGGATCAAATTGGGTGTGAAGAAATGGTATATAAATAGCTGGCTGAATTAACAACTGTATTAATTTTGTGTTAACGTGTATATTCTTTGTTAATCTCCCAGGCACACCACAACACCTTTTTTGTAGCAGCCTAGCTAAAAAAAAAATTATGTGAAGAGTGCATGGATACATTTTGACGTAACACTCAGATATAGTCCGAAAAAGTACTGATATACTTGCTAAATTCGTTAATCGTAAAGAAGAAATTACCTCTTCCTTGATCACACTCAACGTAAAATCGCTAACTTTATTCAAATGCATCACTTACATACGCTAAAACAGTATCTTTATTCAAACGCATCACTTACATATGCTAAAACAGTATACTGTCTCCTATCCCTCTAATAATCAGCAATAATTGTTAATTACTGGTTTCCCAAAGATCAGAGACAAAACCTGCATTAGAAAACACCATATAGCTCTGCTGCAAAGGTGGCAGACAATACTAATAAATCTCTCTGCAAGGAAAAAGCAGGAGCTTGTGCGCATCATCATAATTACCAAACCGCTCATTCCGGTAAATGCTCACTTGTAAACAAACGCTTAGAAAAATTGTGCCAAAATTTTTACGGCATTACTATTTACAACAATATCTCAGCATGGTGTTGGTTTCAATCAGTATAATAGCAAAACTGAAAGAAATGGGAGAGAGGAGTCACAATTTTAAGTTCAGATGACAATGATGCAATGACCAGGTGCTAAATGGTGCATGGTGCTGGAATTTTATGAATAGAATCAAAGAAAGTCACTAAAGAGAAAATAGAATTTTAGGTTAACTTTAAACTGTATGATGATCTTCACTACTACTGACTGAAGACTCATTAATATGCACAAAGCATCAGCTGTTAGTAAAGAATGGACTCCAGGCATCAGGTACTAGCTGTTTTCTTCATATCGTATTTGCTCATAACTCCTTTGCTATTTAATGGTATATTTACTTTTGATGTAAGCAGTACCACATCTGACATATGACAAAAATACCAAAACCACAAACTGTGAAGTAAGCGTTAAGATACCAAATTGCCCACATGCTGATCAAGATGTCTGCTATCATCATCACTTCCAATAGATCCTGTAGTACAGCTTTTTCTCATGTCAATGCAGTTTGTGATGATAAAGATGAAGTCAATCCTCCTCAGAATATAAGACACTGCTGTGGTATCCGTAAACAGGAAGGAATGACACAGAACATGCCTCCAGAAAGCTTAGCCATACTAACTGTTTTCAAACCGCTTGTTTGAATGTTATGTTATGACTTTATGTCTTATATATCTCATCTTTTAGTTTAAAAATTTCATTACTTTATTTTTTTATTCTTTATAAAATCAAGAAGGGCAAGATACTCTCTTACTACAACTGTCAGGCAACACTAACATTAAGACACTAAGTTGAATAACAAAGAAAGTACAACAATATTCATTTCTCAGAAAAAATATAATAAACGCTTACTTTGTAAGTTTTGTCAGAATATAAAGCATCATAGTTAGCTATAGTAACATAAAAAATTGATAGAGTGCAAAAAGTGGGCAATTGTACGTGCATGTTGTAGCCCTGTGTATTCTCATTTAGCATTAGCAAATCTCAAGTCTCTGATCCCACAGCTGAATTAATTAGCGTATATATTGCCACCAACCACACCAGGGTAACATTTTTACTAAACATACACAAGTAGGAGGAGGCATGGGCAGAAAAGGGGTTGCATATCATTATAAGCAAAATAATATTAATAACAAATTAATAAGCAATCAAAATATGAGTAAAACAAATTAATATCGAGTAATCTTGATTGTTTTATATTTGAGAGTTCTTTGATCACTTTCCTCACTTGCCAATGATTACTTATAAATTCTTATCTTCATTCAAATGCAGCTACATTTTTTAATTTAGTAAATTATAATCGAAATTAGATTTATTTATTAAATGTTTTTCCAAGGACTCAAAAAACAACAACACAATAATAATTTGCTTATTTTAAGTTAATAAGGAAATAGCTAAAAGTTTGTCTATTGTAGGTACTGTTTACACAATGTCAGCAATGGTATGGTAAAAATTAACTTGAAAGAAAGGGCACTATTAAAACAGTGTTGTACAAGTAATCATTATATAAAACTAAGAGTAAAATAAACAAATAAACTTAAGAATAGAAAAATAAGTTGTTTCTCCATGTTTATATATCTAAATCTTTGATTTTTTTCAGCTATGAATTAGTGTACAGCAAGTAATCAACGTACAGTCAAAAATATTAATTACCCCTCTTTCTGTGTAGAATTTTTTTATACATGATTATTCTGTAAAGTTTATCTCATTTTTTTTTTCAAGGTTCACAGAAAGCAATTACATTAACAACTTTTCCATCAGCACATGATCGTCTGCTATTTCCAGGGAATATAACATTTACTTGCACTGCAGTGGAAGTGCCGTCTTTCATAACAATAGGATGGTTTTTTAATGATCACCCAATCAAACACTTCGAATTTGTGTTTATGGAGCATAAGAGCTACCCACTGGTTATAGCAAATGAGACATTTGAAGTGATAGTAGAGACGGCCATGTTATCTCACACGACTGGCACTATGAATGCTGTTATTAATTTAACTGTTGATTCTTCAGTATTAGTAGGGATGAATCTGAATAAACTGAGGTGCGGCATAGGGTTAAATTTTATTGTGAAATCATTATCGTTTATCAACCTCGAAATAATAGTCGATGCAAGAGATGAGATTAAACGTAAGTATTTTGTTTTAATGTTAAGTTATTGATAGCAAACACCATTTGCTCATACTTTATATTTCTATTGTCACATTTGTTGTTCATTTTATATTTTTTCAAGTATGAGGACAAAGATCGCCTTTTATAAAACCGTGTGTTTAGTATAATTCCCTTGAATGATTTTTACTGCATAGGCACACATTCATATGCAGCTGCATGTACAATTGCTAGATATTGAATATGAGTAAGAGTGTGCATGTACAGAGTATTGAACCAATATTCTAATAAAATGGGGCGTGTCTATTATTTTTCTACTCTTTACCTGATCTCGTGGTCGTTATTGAACTTGGGCTGCAAAATCGATAGGTTGAAATGACTTCTGCTGGGATTTAAATATCTAATATCGAGCCTTTGTAAAGATTTTAGAAATTTCACACCAGCCTGGTCCTTCGTTTACTATTCCAAAGCGATCTTTTGTAAAAATGACGTTCTGAGGTCTTTCCACACATACTTGAAAATGTTTGAAGAAAATAACACTGTAAAACTGGCACAAAAAGCAGGCCTTCATAAGTTCTAATTATGGTGGATTCAGTTTTTAAGCCTATTTTTGTCATGTGTTGTTTGCTTTATATGTTCAAGTAGCTAAATTTCGCTATACATTATATACACTCTACATAATAACTATAACCATAATTTAACATTGACATGAACCTACTGATTGTTATAAAAATCATTTGCTTGTAATAATATAATATGGCTTGTACTGAATTGTTTGGTGTGATTACAGTGTGATTTGAACTTACTAGTCAGAATATATAGACTTTAACTCAGTTCATTGATAGTAAAACCACTGTATTTTTTTTTCTATTAACAAAAATCATTACTTGAATAAAATAATGGGTGTGGGTAAGTGGCTGTGGTTATAATGGCTGCACTAATACAATCTGGCTTCCTACTCCTCTGTATTAGTAGCACGGGTAGGTTATCTTGATTATTGTACTGTTTGTCATAGCTCATGCCTTACACAACAGTATTTTTCCTACATAAAAAAACCAGTCATCAAGTCATGAAGATAATATTGAAGTCTTGCGCTGGTATATTCCAGTACAAAAGTGTGTGGACTAAAATTGACTGTCTGTCTTTGTTTTATTACACAGGTTTAAGCAAGAAATTATAGTAGTGGTTACTGACTTTGGAACCCCTTACTATACATAATTTTAATAAATCAATTGTCGGTGATTTTGTCAGTAACTACTGGTCATTTAGATAGTCAGAGTTTTGAAACTACCACTACTATGGAAAATTGAGGTAATATATAATTCCGTATTTTTTTAGCGGTCAACGACTACATACTAAATGCTATAGCATAAATGGACAGGATGATACTTTCTTATATGAAGTGTAAATAGGAGCTACAATGTTTACTTCACAATTCAAATAAATGATGTAGCCTTCTTTGTTATGTTTGCATACAGATCTTTTAATTACTTAGAGCAACTTTTATCAGATTCAGTGTTTTAATTATATTTGTGCACAATGGCTTGTTCACCATTTGTGCTGAAGTACAGCGAGCGAGTGAAGTGAGCAAGACACTATACAGTGCTGGTAACAAGCAGACATACATACAAATATGCATACTACACACATGCATACTACACACATGCATACATACATACATAAATACATATATACTAGTGATGTGCTGGAGCACAAAATGGTGTGCGAGCCTAAAACTACGCTATCACAATTTCTTTCTCAGCCTTCAAAAAGGAATATTACCCACAAAAACTAGTATCTAATGTGAAACTGAAAACTTCTTTTTTTTTTCTCAAAAATTATTCCGAAATTACAAAAAAAAGTAGCACAATAAAAGGTCTTAAATTATTGTTCTGAGTAAGATCATGCCTCAATCTTATAGTTAACTGTCAGTAATCTCCAGATTGATAATTAAAAAATATGGGGATAAGAGATTTAATGGCGGAGCAACTATCTAAATATCAAGTCATGTGCAGTTTGTTATGTCATCTTGCTAGTTTAAGCAGTAAATGCAGTAAATGTACCTATATAGCATCTGACGGTAACTAACAGGCTATTAATTAGCAACTCTATTTTAACAAGCGCAAGTCTGATTTATCTTGTACAACGATACTCACACACAAACAAATGCACAGCAAGATTGCATACATGCTTGAAGTATACATAAAAAAGAAAATTATTTCAGAAATTTGGTAACTATCTAACGATGAAAAGTCTATGTTAATAAAATTCATTGCATTTTTATTAAGATTTTAGATAAAGTTTAATAGCATTAGAGTTTATAATTATAGTTAAAAAAAGAAATTTGTGTTACTAAAATGATTTTAGTTTTAGCTACATTTAACTAAAACAGCACTACAACAAAATTTTCGCAAGAATGCAATTTAGAAAGCTTGGCATTAAAAAAACACGAAGTAAAACTACCAAAGTCTCGCAAGTTAGCATAAGAAGTGTCAAATAACAATCTGAACAACTCCAATTTTTCATATCAGCAAACTGCCTCTTTTGTGAAGAGAACTGCATTATTATGAAGGGCTCTAGGCACCTAAGTAGATATCATCCAGCATTCAATACTTGCAGGGATGAAGAAGCATTCAGGTAGAAAGATTAAGAGAAGCCATTTTAGAAGCTTGTGAGGTATACCTTGCTTTGTCAATGACTAATTGAAAGTGACCAATGTATGAGAGCAGTATTTCACTGAATATATAATAGTATGGCATCTGTATTTTATCAAAAGGACACCTTTGACAATGAAAGCATGGTACCCTTGTATAGCAATTATTGCTTATATTATTGTATATCATATCAACTTTAAGAAGAACTTGATATTTTGATCTAATGTTAGTAATTATGTTTTAGTTCCAGATATTTCTACATTTGATTCACGGCTTGAAGTGTTCATAGTATTAGTTCCAATGATGATAATGGTGGTGATACTGATATTATTGTTAGTGGTGATTAAATTTAGGTAAGTTGATTTAAATACACAATACTGTATTCAGTTAAATTATAAACAAAGTTGCATTTGTAATTACAGCTAGGAAGTACCTAAAAATAAATTTTATTACACAATGTATCTGTGACAGTGAGCAGGCAATTAGACATTACTAGATGTTGGTTGTGGCAATCAACATAGACTGTGTGAATTGTTCTTATCCTTTTTGCAAGACAGATAGGCTTTAAAGACATTTTACCTGATTGAGGTAGCTATAAATGGATGTGGATGATAAAAAGAGTCATTGGCAGTAACTGAGCATTTATTTTTTAATATCAAGTCAATAACTTCTTTATTACTCTTTACTTTGTGTTATTATATCACCATGGAGAGTTTCACCTCAATTGAATCCTGAAGAGGACTTCGGCAAGAAGTCGAAACGTTGGGTTATGTTATAATTAAAAATATTGGCTGTTAAAAAGAGAAAAATTTCCTATTATTATAATTATTTCAGCTGAGAATGACTGAATCATTGAAACAATTATGTATTTTCTGAAAAAAAATCCAACTTTTGTGTGCTTGCCAATCAATGTGTAAAATGCAGATTTAGATAATAAGCGATCAAAATTTAAGCATTTAGGGGAAAAATTTTCACCCAATATGGCAGCCTGGTAATCACATTTTTTATCACTCAAATTTTAAGTCACATTTTCCCTAGAATTTCAAGTTAATTAGAAATACTAATTACATAATTAAAGTACTGTTGCCACCCACCTGGCAAACATCAAAACTATTCTGGTAAGTTAGCAATTATGACTTCTGCCTGTATATTGGTCGTATTATTGTTTGTGTTCTTGAGTAAAGTAGTAACACTGTTCACTGTAATAAGCTGAATTTATTTGTGAATGCAGCCAAAAAGAGAGTGAAAAGGGGTAATTAGCAGTAGCTTTCCCTGAAATCTGATGTAGGTCTCTTTTCAACGTTATACATTGGGTGTCAAACACGAGGTGAAAAATTTGAAGACTTTTTCACATGAAAATCAAACTTTCCCAATAGCTCTCTCTATTGATGGCAGTCTTCACTGTGGGGTCGTCAGGATTCTGACTCCATGATCTCCGTCCTCAGAGCTCTAGGTAGCATCCCCGCTGCCACCAGAGATAATGCACAGGTTGTTGAAGGACATTCCACAGCAAGCTGGTATTCTCCTAGCTACGCAGGCGACCCAAATCAAGCCCCCAACCAACATTCACCAGACTCTACTGGAATCAATGTCTTTGTTCAAAGCCTCACTGTACAAAATCTGAGGTGGGTGAGACAGGCCACAGTATATAAAACCCTATGTCTCACCCGCAGTCTCAAATCTGATTGCCAACAAAACTGACTTACAAAAACCAAATAAGGACACACACACCAATTAATACTTAATACACACAAACACACAAAACTGTCAAATTAGTCAAAGGCATGTGCCTGGGTCTTGCTCCCTCTAACCTTCATCTGGTTGAGTGGGTGTTCCCACATTCACCTAGACACCAAAAGTAATCTTTGATGTGCAGAAAATATCTTGATGAGATTTTAACTGACACTCCACTGGCAAGCTGCATCATAATTGATGGAGCACCCATCGTTCAAATTGTCGAGCCTACCGCTTCAATTTTTTTTGCTGAATATGCTTCTCAGATAATCATACCATACATTTTCTCTCAACTATACAATACTTTACATCTGGACCTTGTCTGGGACAGATACTTTCAGGACTCTCTGAAGAACACGGCCAGAGCAAAGCGTAACAAAGGAATACACAGGTGTGTTGTGGCAGAGGGAACTATTCCAAATAATTAGTGAGACTTTCTTCGTGTTGACAAAAATAAAATGGAACTATTCAGTTTATTGTCTAAGACACTGCATGATGCGGGTATTCCAGAGGGAAAACAATTTGTGCCTATGGTGACTCCATTTTGAGCAAGCTTGAGTTGTGTAGCCTCGAGTTAGTCTCACCTTGCAATCATATGGAAACTGATAGCTGCATTATGCTGAATGCAAATCATACAAAACTCATTAGGCATTATTTCAAGATAATGATCAGAACAGTAGACACGGATGTCGCTGTTTTGGCTGTGTCTCTTGCAGCAACATTGGGTCCAGAGTATGACCTCTGGCTAGCAATTGGTACTGGTGAGCATTTCCGATACTTGGCTGTCATAGAATTGCTGCTGAGCTTGGAATTGAAAGATCCCAGGCACTTCCAATGTTTCATGCCCTTACATGCTGTGACACTGTGTCCAGCTTTATTGGACATGGAAAGAAGACGGCATGGAATATTTGGAATGCACTGCCACAGCTTATTGATGCAATGTTAGCACTGTCACATGCACGTAGCGATATACAGGACTATCGATGACAATAGCAATACTGTAAGAATTCTGTGTCAGTTAATGATTGAACTAATGCATGGTAAACTCTAATGAGACGTAATAATATTCTAACATTAAAATTTTTTATAAAATCACACTAGAAGATTTATCTCTTCAAATTTGAGATTTTATCTGTGTGGATGATTAACTATACCTAAAATTTTAGTAGTACTCTATAAGTACAATATTATTTGAATTGATGACATCATAATGACATCATCATAATAAATATCATCACCCACGCCTACCAGAGGAAGAGTTGGCAATGGCCCAATTTCCAGAATTCTTTGTCTATGTGACCAAATTTGATGCTTTTATCACAAAATGCACAATAGTTTTGCTGTGCTGCCCTACTGTTTCTGGTACAGTAGATACAGAACTGAGAACAAAAGATTTCAAGAGAATACCCTCTTTCCTTTAAGTGTAGTGTATTTAGAATTTTCAGAGGGACACCAATTTCACTGTCAGTCAATTAAGACTCCTTACAAACATTCATACAGCATGATTTATCACAAACTGTATAGATTAACAAGACAACAACAGAAAAAATCAAATTTGTCAAACATTACTCGTTTTATTTGTTAACTTTGATGTCACATGACATAGGGGAGAGATCACAATATCAGGTTTAAGTCTTTTATTGGCTATACTATATTATACTTAACATGTATTTTTCGTATTACTAAAATCTAACCATCTTTATTGCTATATCTATATCAAATATATACAGCAGAAAATTTTGTACATTTTTTATTAATGTTTTTGTATATAACTGGGATTCCTAAAAAGATACATGCCCTTTGTATCATTTGATATTTTTTTTGTGTGTGAAGGCTTTACAAGATATTAACGGTAATCACAAAAGATATCAAAAAAACGGATACTTGCCAGGTAATGAACATATTATCAATAATTGCAGCAGAGAGAACTTGCATGACACAGTAGAGGGGAAACATTTATTAATCAAGTTTGATAATTTCTTTGATTTCCTGTATAAATTATAATTATGAATCAATTTTTGACTGGAATCTTAACAAGTAAAAATTAGTCGTGTTGTTGTATTATAGTGCTATCAAAGTTACTATTCAGATATTCTAGCTAGACTGCAGAGTTAGCGTAACATCTTTTTGCAGCCTACATTCAAAGAATTCCCAAGCCTACTTTTCATGAAAGTGGCTAAATCGAGGTTTGGTAGATGTATGGTGCCCCCCACTTTGGAGCATTCTCCATCACTCCTGGGTTGAATGAAAGTATTATAATTCCCACAGCTACAGGTTGAATAGGTTTATAGATTTAGGTTAAAAATTCAACCCATGCCAATTTATACTTTATGAGTATAATTGTAGTCCTTGCTATCTAGAACATCAATTATGGATCTCTCAATCCTACTTCAATGAACATGTTATTAAGCTGCTACAATAAAAAAAAAGTCTTCCTAAATTTGACAAAAGTAATTCAGATAATTATTGTGATGAAGTAATACAGAATGACTTATACTGTATGCTATACTTGTATTAATTTCTGATCCAACACTACCACATTTACAGAATCCATCAATACTCTAGTACAATAGTACAATAAACTGAGTTTCCCAGGTTTCATGCTAATGCTGTATTTTTATTTTTATGGGGTAATTGCCTAATCAATTGTCTTTGTAGTTGTTGGGGTTGGACCAAACAAGAGAAACTTGAGCCTGCACAGACTTAATTCACATACATATTCATGCCATTCATGCACAGATCTGCGTTACTAAATTTATTCATACATGACAACCAACAGCTGTATCTTATATTGTGCATTCTCATTCTTTACTGAAATTCACCTGACCACCTTTTGAAATCACAATAGATAAATTGCTAACTACTACTAATACAATAGTCTGAACTCCCAGGTTATTTTTTTTCAATCTACTCTCACTCAAGGCTAATGTTGTTTAATCAATGCAAAATCACCTATCATCTAGATTTTCTGAGGCTCATCAATCAGTGCAGTGGTTCTTTGAGGTTCTAGCTAGATCTTGGTGCATGATCATCAAGAATGCGAACAGTAGATATGCTTTTATACTTTAGTAGTACAGTTTAGAAGTTTAAATTTTTTTTTCTAAATCGTTAAAAGCATTTTTATCTAAGTGGCAAACACAACAGAGTCTGCATAGTGATCGATATGCTAGTTACATTTTAGATTTTTTGTTTAGAAGAATGGCTGGTACCTCTTAAAAAGAGCTCAATAAAGAGTTCATGACTGTAGTTTGTATACCACTGTATAGCTTCCAACTACCTTTCACCCTACAAAGTGCTATAATGGCTGAGTAGGTAATGCCTGAAGGGTGTGGCTAATTGACCATGTATGATGCATAATCAGTGGCAGCAAAACTTGGGGAAGGGGGTGGTTGCAGAGGGGAGGGGGTAATGGTCCAGCAGAAAAATTAAGCTGTTCAGATAGTTTGCACTTTTAAACTTGCTGGTGAGATTTAGGTAGTTAACACACATAAAATTTAACTTCAATTGAAATGCTAATGTCACAAAATGATTGTCATCTCAGAAAACCCTATAATGCTAGTGGTATGACACATATTTCTGTAATGCTGGTCTTAATTAATTGCACAAGAATGAAATTTAATATTAGCAGTATTACTTAGTTCCTCACTTGACAAATTAAGGCTAGGAAGTGATTTTATGGAATTTAAAGGGTAACTGCGGTGAAAAAAAAAAATTCTGCAAACATCATAAATAATACTCTTATATCATGCTAAAACATGGCCCAAAACCATTTGACCCAAAACTGAGTGGATGCTTCAAAATAGCACCTTTATTTTCAGCTATTTGGTTCATTAATTTTCACTTCCTGTTGTGGGCGTGGCCTCGCGATGACGAGGAAAAGGTTTCCTGTCTACCCACATTGGCTGGACTATGGATACTGAGAGTGCTTCTAGCAGCCATAGCAGTGCAGAGAGTGATCCCAGCAGTTCTGAGGTTAGCTTAGAATATGATTCCTCCTCCTTTACATCTGAAGCTGGAAGTAGTTGTGATCCTGAAGTGCTTACATTTATGTATGAGCCAGTAGTAGGAGTACTCTGCGTAGCAGTGTAGATGTTCTTGTATTTGGGTCCTTGCCTTTCCTTTATTGTCTTGGCCCATCAGTGATATGTGTTGTACCAGTACAGTGTGGGATAGTATCTGTGACCAGTGATCTGTACTCAGCTAGTTGCCATAATGAAACTGAAGAAGACAGTGATTCTGATGAGGGTGTTCATCCCAGGCTTCTTAACTTAGATTGGTAAGTTAGTCACTACCAGCTATTAGTGGATATACCATTACATGGTGTGTGTGTGTGTTCTCCAAGGTGTTCATGTGAAAATTGCATAATAATGCCCACTGGAGTAGAGTGCGTCTGTTGTAAAGAATCTCTAAGATAGTGGTAAAACTACTTCAGAAGGAGTTGGATGCATAGTGCTTCATCCTGGATGTCAAGTCCCAATGAACTTTCACATAACTAGCTGCAGTCACTATGACTGTTGCATGTTTTGTAATGTGTGCTCTTAGCAACTAGTGTCTGTTGTGTGTTCATTTGTGTTGTGTATTAGTTACGTGTCTCCGTTATTTTTATGTCACTTTTTCTATGGGCTGAGCCTGGATATATTTACCCTAGTGCCTAGCTCAGTCACAGAGTATTTTCTCATGAACCATTGCTTTACTTGGATAAGACAAAAACCTAAATTTCTCTGGTTATTAGTCAGGTTGAGCAAACTGGTAGAGAAGATTCTCCTAGTGTGGTTTTCTCAGCACTTGGGAGTACCTGAGCATTTAATCAGAGACGAGAAAATGACAGGGTAAAAGAACGTCAAGATCGAATTAGCAGAGATATTGTACAGCAAATTCCATTATATGGGATGATAGTACAGATGCTGAATCTTACCTGGAAATGTTTGAATTGGCTATAGAAGAGGCTAAGCAACCTGAAGATTACTGGGTTCCAACCTTACGGAAGCTTCTTACAGGAAAAGCCTTGGCCACATATCGGGAGATCTCTCCGGGAGCCACATCTTCATTTGCTGAAGTAAAGTCTGATATTTTGAAGAGGATGGGTGCAACAGTTGAGAGTGCAAGGAACGTGATTTAGCTTCAGATGCCTAGACTTGATGATAATTTGGAGACGTATACAAAGGAATTGATGACATCTATAAACAGACTAAAGAGCACATGGAAAACACCAGAGGATGCAGCACACGAGTTATTTGATGGAGTTCAGCACAGAATCTTTCACCAGGAGACCTTGTTGCTGCTACGAGATGGAACTGATGAGTCTCCATTTAGAAAAGCTGAAAAGTTAAGGCAGATCTGGTCATCGCGGGACTATTATGGAAGAAAGAGCATGCTGCGAGGAAAATATCCGTCCTTTGGCTACCGACGACCCAGATACCGGGATGAGCTAGCTGGCGGACTCAAGACTGGGACATCTCCAACTGTGGTAGAAAACACCTTGGAGAACACACACATACCATGTACTGGTATATCCACTAATAGCTGCTAGTGACTAACTTATCAATCTAAGTTAAGAAGCCTGGGGTGAACACCCTCATCAGAATCACTGTCTTCACTGTCTTCTTCAGTTTCACTATGGGAACTAGCTGAGGCTACTACTGGCTCATACGTAAATGTAAGCACTTCAGGATCACAACTACTTCCAGCTTCAGATGTAAAGGAGGAGGAATCATATTCTAAGCTAACCTCAGAACTGCTGGGATCACTCTCTGCACTGCTATGGCTGCTAGAAGCACTCTCAGTATCCATAGTCCAGCCAATGTGGGTAGACAGGAAACCTTTTCCTCGTCATCGCGAGGCCACGCCCACAACAGGAAGTGAAAATTAATGAACCAAATAGCTGTAAAGGTGCTATTTTGAAGCATCCACTCAGTTTTGGGTCAAATGGTTTTGGGCCATGTTTTAGCATGATATAAGAGTATTATTTATGATGTTTGCAGAATTTTTTTTTTTTCACCGCAGTTACCCTTTAATCGACACAAATAGAAATTATTGGTACATTTTACTATATAGTTGATTGCAAAGGTATGGCTTACACTCTGCTACAGAATTCAGTAACAATAAAATGGCAAACCCACTGATGACAGAAAGCTACAGTGAGTTGTTTTGAGAAGCTGACTATAATCTGATGAATATCTAGAGAAAAACAATGGAACAATATACTTTGATGTAAACTTCAATCAACAAAGACCTTTATACTGCCAGATCATAATAAACAGCCAAAAAAACCCTTACTTTTCACATGAGAGAAACCCAAGCCTGTATAGACTCAGAACAATTACTCAACACTAATACACACACCTATTCGTGCCATTCTTGCACAGATCTGCTTTACTAAATATATTTATACATCACAACCAACAGCTATATACATTCACTTCACCACCTAAAGATTACAGTAGATAAATTTCTGTTAGTTTGTGTTAACTAATCTCAAGGCTAGTGTTATTTATTATCAATGCAACAACAATGATAAAAAATATTGATCATCCACATTTTCTGAGGCTCACAATCTGTGACTGCAGTTTCAGTTCAGTCATTTTAAGGACAATAACATCTTAACCCTAAAATAATTGGCGAGCGAGCGTAGCGAGCGAGACACTTACAGGGGTAAAAATGAAAAAATCGGGGATGTTTATTTATTTGTATATAATATGTTTGGACGTATGTATGTCATTTTGTACTTTGACCCTCGCGTTTTTGTGTTAGTTATTTGTTCGACCCCGTCCCAAATTGCTCTAAACAGAATCCTCTGGTTTATCGATCAGTACCCGTATCACCCTAGAAATTGAATTGTTTACCGTTTTGAATTCTTTTGCGGGTGCAGTTAATACTTGACAACTTAAGGGACTTCCATTTCTATTCGAGTTAGTGGCGTGGTAAGTCAATGCGCTCTTTGTCGTAGTTATAAGCCGTGCGCACAGTATTTACCGGAAAATACATTGTCCACTAGACTACTGCCAAGGTAAGTCTGTGTAGGTGCATGTCCAGCTGTGTCAAAGCATTGTGTGTTACAACCACTACTTAGCTAAAGAATATCACAAAGAAAACTTTTAAATAACGCGTATTGTTTTATTGTTGTTGTTTTTTCCTTCAATTCAAGCAGTTGCAGAGAGTTGTTACTATGGCACTGAAATCCCTTTACCCTGTATGCTAAATAAAAAAACTGGACCTTATTTTCAGTAGCTTCAGTGTTAGAATTCAATAAAAATAGTATAGTCTTTAGGCTCGCTCGCCATTTGTGCTCAAGCACACCACTAGTTATTACAATTGGTTTTGGTACCGTTCCACATCACGTTCAGCATACTAAAAATCTACAAAATCTGACCAATAGAGATGTGTTATTTAGGTAGTATCTGCTCACAAGCTCATTAATATTCATAAGATTTTATTTGTTGGCTATAACTTCAGTCTATTTCACTTTTACCTGACATTACTGGTATCATCAAATTACTTAGCTTATAACCTTTTCATTTAATTGATATAAATACACTATAGTCTGTACAAGCTGTGTTGGCCAGAAAGAAACTTGAATAACTTTAGAATAGAAGTAGCTACGGATCCAGGATTTGTACCATTAGAAAACTCGCATCGAAGCGGTTAAAAATATTATTTTCTCAGCATACTCCAATACTGGAGAGAAAGTGCTATTCCAAACTCAATACAAAAGCCTATGCCATAGGTTTCCTGGTCAAAACTCACCCGCTTTTGGGTGCAGTATGGCTCAATTGGTCATGCGGACTGTCTCTGTTAAGAATTTTGTAAACAATGAGTGGCTTCTTCTCAGATTTTTTTCATTTCTAGCTTTGTATCACGATTAGCTTTGGTTGCTAGTGTGTAAAAAAGATAGACGGAGTGTCCTGTTATTGCAGAGGGTACAGGATCACCTGATAAGATGTTGGTAAGATGGGACCAACCCAGGCTGCACTCCGCCTTCAATTTGGATCATAACTATACTTTATATAATGTGCACTACTTGTTCTATCATCTCATCTATTTTCATAATTATATATTATTCATATTATATAATGAACTTGGAGTGTCCTCTAGCCTTCACATCTGGGAGGAGAACAGTCCCACAACTTGCTAATCCATTATTTCACTCAGTGATACTTTATGAACTCTAACAGCATAATTGTAATCCTTAATTCCTCAGTCCAGATTTTATGCATGTTTTTCAGTATCACAAATATCTTCCTAAGATGACTTTGCATTACAGATAGTGTGATAAACTCATTCTGAGAATCATGTATATTGTATGCTCTTTTTTTTTACTTTCAGTTTCCAACAACAGCACTATCGGAGTTATCAGATCTTAGGACACGAGAAATCTTGCCACAAACAGATACTGATGATACATCAGATACTGATGATACATCAGATACTGATGATACATCTGATACTGATGAGGTAATTGCTACTTTCTATTCATTGTAGTTGATTTGGGTAAGGCCAAACTAGAGAAACTCAAGCATGTACAGACTCAGAACAATTACTGAGCACTAATTCACACACTTGCACAGATCTGCTTTACTAAATATATTCATATACATTCACTTCACCACCTAAAGATTACAGTAGATAAATTTCTGTTAGTTTGTGTTTAACTAATCTCAAGGCTAGTGTTATTTATAATCAATGCAACCACAATGATAAAAAATATTGATCATCCACATTTTCTGAGGCTCACAATCTGTGACTGCAGTTTAGTCCAGTCACTTTATGGACACAAACATCATAACCCTAAAATAATTACTACAATTTGTTCTGGTACTGTTCCACATCACATTCAACATACTAAAAATTTACAAAATCTGACCAATAGAGATGTGTTATTTAGGTAGTATCTGCTCACAAGCTCATTAATATTCATAAGATTTTATTTGCTGTCTATAACTTCAGTCTATTTCACTTTTACCTGATATTACTGGTATCATCAAATTTCTTGGCTTATAACCTTTTCATTTAATGGATATAAATACACTATAGTCTGTACAAGTTGTGTTGGCCAGAAAGAAACTTGAATAACTTTAGAATAGAAGTAGCGACGGATCCAGGGTTTGTACCATTAGAAAACTCGCATAGAAGCGGTTAAAAATAAATTTGCCCAAAATATCTTCGATAGGCCTTACTAGAAAAATATACATATGCAGTTTTATTCTTTGTGCACAAACATTTTGTGTATCTTCATTAATCTTGTTACAGATGTCATTTCAAATGAACATAAGTAGAGTATTCAGAATCTTGATGACGATCAATAATTGCTCTTAAAATCTACGTATGCAACATTCAAGTGATTATGAAGAAGTTGATATTGATAATGAAAATGTTTGGGGTGATGTTGAAGAGTCTGAAGAATGTATTAGAGATCTTCCTGAGTCCATTACAATTAATCCTACCTTTGAGCTTACGGATAAGCAAGAAGAAATACTGCTACTCAACTGTTAATTTTATTACTGTTTGATTGCAAATTGTTGCACCGATATAATATAACAGCTAGTGCTCTTACTTGTGCTTTACTGAAGATATTTTACATTATTCTTGCTGGTATTATGTCAGTTTTATTCTTTTTTAAAGACCAGTACTAGTTCTGTTCCTTCATCATTATTTAGCATCAAAAACATTCTCAATGTGAAAGACAACAAGTTTATAAGTATGTTGTGTGTCCCTCTTGCCATTCCACATTATTTTTATGACTGCTTTGAAATAGTTGGTCAAGAACTTAGACAACCTAAAGTATACTCTTTTATATCTTTTTCTCATCACCCTCAATTGTCTCATCACTGATCTGTGTTGATTGAGATTAAAGCATTACGATCTATGAAAATATTACTGTTACAATAAGCCCATATCTGATATTTAGTCTGCATTCAGTGAATGTGATGAATAGTTGAGAATCTGTGAACTTTGGAGGTTAAGAAAGAATAAACCGAAAGTGTTTTGTGATAATTATGATGGACAAGTATGGCTCCCCTTTTCTTGCAGTTCCAAATAACTTAGCACTAATTTTTAACTTCAAACATACACCTTACAGTGTTTGTGAGGTTTACCTTGTTATAACTAACCTACCAAGGTCAGTTAGATTAAAAAAAGAAAATGTAATTTTAGTGGCATTATTGCTGAACTGCAACTGCAAAAATTCTTATCTGAAGCCACTTGTAGATGAGCTGAATGAACTATGGCTTATATATGGATACAGGTTCTTCTCCAGACCTGTCAGGTCCTATTACACTGCATGTGATATACCCTGGATGTTGAAATTTCTAGGGTTTTAATGGACACATGAGTAAATGAGATTGTTCAAAATGCATGAAAATTTTCAGCCATAACAGAAGAACAGATAAAATTAACTTTGGCGATTTCACCGAATGTTTGGTGAGGATGAAAGAATATCATCATCAGGAAGCTTACTTAGCTACGAGTCAAACAATTGCATCTAGCAATATTGCAGCTGATACTTATGCCTGAAGAAGTTAGTAATACTTGAAGGGTGGTGGCCAAGTGACCAATTGTGATACATGATCAGTGGCAGAGAAAAAGGGGGGGGGGAGTTAATTGCCTCCCTTCCCCCCCATTCCCATTAATATATTGGAGTTACGGAACCTTCCATTTTATGTTAAAAAGAACAGAATCCCCTTTCCCATGGACATTTTTGTAAAATCTAGAATCTTATTGTTATTAACCCTCAGCGCGCATGCGCCCAGAGGGTTACAATAGTCCTAGTGTCATTCATTCATTCATTCATTCATTCATTCTGTCACTCTGTCTGTCAACAGGCCACTTCTGGAAGGTAGGAACCAGCCAGGCTCTGAAAGCGGCATCAAACAACAGTATTTCACGAAGTAAGTTCCTTTAATATGCCAGAATTTTGATTTTGGACTTCATTTTCCAGAAAAAAGCGAGTCTTTCCAGAGCCGTGCGATCGTAGGCTTATAGCGGGAACCGCCCCTTAACAACGTGCTTGTCACGTGAGCCAGCTTGCAGGTTGCAAATCACTTTTAAATAGCTAAAAATTACATGCATTCAGCGTGAGGTGATGCGTTGCGTAGTCGTTGAGTGAGCAAGTACTTAACCTAATAGTCTCTGGTTCGAATCCTCGTCGACGGTATTTTTTTTTTTTCATCTTTTTTTTTCATCCTGTTTTTTTTTCTTTTTCCTTTTGTCTTCTTGCCTTATTTTCCTCTTCCTACTGTTTTTATTTCTTTTCTACCTTTTCCTTTCATTTCCTCTTTCTTTCCTGTACTGTTTCTCTATCTTTCTTCTTCCTTTTTCTTTTCTTCCTACCTATTTTCATTCATTCCTCTTCTATATAATACTAGCTAACTAGCGCTGAGGGTTTGCACTTCAGTGCTCTAGTTGTATGTAGCTGACATACCTTTCTTGTATTTCTTCAGCAAGCAACTGCCTAGTAGCAGCTCTGTGGTGAATTGATCAATACAATTGATTACCAAATTTTCAGCTGCTCATTAAGAAAGAGAACTAGTTAGTATTGGCCGACTATATACAAGTTTGCTGAGTTTCTGATGGATTCCTCTCAAGTACTAGTTCAAGAATGAGCAGTCAATTTTGTTGAGATATCTCCGTCTCTGACTAGAACATAAGTGTGCTAGAGTTAACACTTGTGTTTATGTGCACTCTGTGATGGCATTGGCATTTGTCAACCAGTATTTATGGCATTTTTTCATCATCCTACAGAACTTGTTGAGATACCAAGGAATTTACAAGCCTCACTATTTTACTATTGTTTATTGGTATATAAAGCAGCCTTCCACTTATTGGAAAGCCAGTTGCAATATGGTGCCATAATATATTTTAGGCACTGGGTCAAGTAACTTCCTGCCACTTCAAAGAATACATTCAAAGTTTGTTGCTAGTATTGACAAATTTGAGGAAATAAAGTGTTATTTGTCAATTCTTGCCACAAACAGATACTGATGAGGTAATTGCTACTTTCTATTCATTGTAGTTGTTTTGGGTAAGGCCAAACTAGAGAACCTCAAGCATGTACAGACTCAGAACAATTACTGAGCACTAATTCACACACCTATTCGTGCCATTCTTGCACAGATCTGCTTTATCGAATATATTCATGCATCACAACCAACAACTATATACATGTATTCTTATACTTCATTGAAATTCACCTCACCACCTAACGATTCACAAGATAATTTTTTACTTCAAAGTATAATAGTCTTAGTTCTTGCAAGTATTTTTAGTTTGTATTTAACTAATGTCAAGGTATAGGGTTGTTTATGATCAGTGCAACAATGATGACAAAAAATACTGATCATCTACTTTTTTTGAGGCTCGCAATTTGTGACTGCAGTTTTCCTTCGAGTTTCTATCATCACGTCAGTTTGGGATCATCAATTACGCGTACAGTCAAGAAAGGCTAGTTTTAGATTTTTTGTTCTGAAATTGCCAGTTGCTACTGAAGAGATCTCAATAAAGATTTCCTGGACTTTATAGTTTGTATACTACAGTAGTTTCCAAATACCATTCACCAGAACCAGAGGAAGAAAATTTTAAGTGGTCAGGCCAGGAAGTGGGTGTAACATAGGTGTGGCCTAATGCTTCAATACAAACAGTAGAACATCTTATGTGACCACAATCACAGCCCTCTGTATAGAGCAGACTTTTTGTGTGCAATTTTTCACACCAACTTTGAATTACTCTTTCTGAATTTGATGGCTACAATATGATTGGTAGAGATAACGACCAATCATCTAGTGCCTATATATTGATATTAGCGTGTGCTAGCTAAATTGTTGAGTAGTAAAACTTGGAGTGACCTCCAGCCTTCACATCCAGGAGGAGGGCAGTCCCACAACTTGCTGATCAATAATCTCATTCATAGATGCTTTATGAACTCTAACAGCATAATTGTAGTCCTTAATTCCTCAATCCCGATTTTATGCACATGTTTTTCAGCTGCTACTATCACAAATATCTTCCTGAATTGACTTAGCATTGAAGATAATGTGATAAACTCATTATGAAGATCATGTATAATGTATGGTTGTTTTTTTTTTTCAGAATCCAACACGATCAAGTCGGAAGTCTCAACTAAATAAAATATATTTGGTATGTTTATTTTTACGAGGTAATTGCTAATTTCTATTCATTGTGGTTGTTTGGGTAAGACTAAACCTGAGAAACCCAAGCCTTTATAGACTCAGAACAATTACTCAACACTAATGCACACACCTATTCGTGTCATTCTTGCACAGATCTGCTTTACTAAATGTATTCATACATCACAACCAACAGCTATATTATATATTCACCTCACCACCTAAAGAATACAGTAGATAAATTTCTGTTAGTTTGTTTAACTAATCTCAAGGCTAGTGTTATTTATAATCAATGCAACAACAATGATAAATATATTGATCATCCACATTTTCTGAGGCTCACAATCTGTGACTGCAGTTTTAGTCCAGTCATTTTATGGACAAAAACATCTTAACCCTAAAATAATTACTACAATTTGTTCTTGTACTGTTCAACATCACATTCAACATACTAAAAATCTACAAAATCTGACCAATAGAGATGTGTTATTTAGGTAGTATCTGCTCACAAGCTCATTAATTTTCATAAGATTTTATTTGCTGGCTATAACTTCAATCTATTTCACTTTTACCTGACAACATTACTGGTATCATCAACATTTTTAGCTTATAACCTTTTCATTTAATTGATATAAATACACTATAGTCTGTACAAGTTGTGTTGGCCAGAAAGAAACTTGGATAACTTTAGAATAGAAGTAGCTACGCATCCAGGGTTTGTACCATTAGAAAACTCGCATCGAAGCGGCTAAAAATATTTCCTCATATACTCCAAAACTGGAGAGAACGTACTATTTTAAAACTCAATACAAAAGTTTATGGGAAAATACAAACCACAGGTTTCCCGCTCAAAATGCACCCGCTTTTGGTCATGCGGTACGGCTCAATTGGTCATGCGGACTGTCTCTGTTAAGAATTTTGAAAGCAATGAGTGGCTTTTTCTTCTTTGCATTTCTAGCTTTGTATCACAATTAGCTTTGGTTGCTAGTGTGTAAAAAAGATAGACGGAGTGTCCTGTTGTTGCAGAGGGCACAGGACCACCTGATAAGATGTTGGTAATATTATTTACTACCTGTTCAATAACAAATGCAGTATAGCCAATACATTTCAGAGTAATTTAGCTATCATTTAGCTAGCAACTTGTAATACAGCCACTTTTAAGCTTTTTGCTGCTAAATTTAAATTGTGTGCTTGTCAAAGCTGTGCTCATGCAAATTCCTTTCTCTGCACTACTAGATGCTGTTTGTAAGGATTGGGACTAACACAGGCGGCATTCCGGCTTCCATTCGGATCATAACTATATTTTGTATTATGTGCACTACTTAAATTCAGTCATCCATCTATTTTCATAATAATATATTATAAATATATATATATATATATAGAAAGAGCAGTTACAAAACAATTGATAATTTTTTTTTAACAAGAAAGTCGAATAACTTTAGCTGTAAGTTAACAGTGCTGTACTGCTGAATCATGTGAATATTAGAGTATTTCTTGGCACACAGTCGGTAGAATAGACTTCTTGTAATCTTGTCTCTTTAGAAGAACGCCTCACCAGTTTGCGTTTTCCATCTGCTGAACATTATCTGCGCTTAAGAATTGAAAACTGACAAGATGAGCTGTACAGCACCAGAAAAACTCCATAAACTTCACTGAAATTTTTTGTAACAATTATTATGGAATTAATGCGCACCTGCATTACTGCCCCCTTTTCACGTGCAACGTTGACATTTGACTGGATTCACATGACTAAATTGCTTCCGCTTAAGTACTAAATGCATTCCTCATTTACCGAGCTTGCGGTTGTGCCAACTCAACTTGGACCGACTATAAGTAGTATAAAATCCTCCATGAAAAGTCAATTTCATCATTCATAGTCATTATCTTTCTGCCTGTTGTACATGTAATGATCTTGTAGCTAACATATACCCAAACAATATGACAGGGTAAACATAATGCCTACAATTATATCTCTGGTATCATTGGAAATAGTCATTTTTTCTTCAGCCCCAACTGGTGACATCCCTGCTACCTCCTGTTTAACACAAACTATCAACTAGTAGTAAACTCTAAGGCGGTGTAATGAAGTGGATGCTGCAGTTAGGGGAAGATGTTTTAATGTAATTAATGTCTTAGCTGAGCTGAGCTGAAGATATCTTCTAGGAGCATGTTGTAGCGCAATATAATGAAGGAACATAGCGATAGTATTTGATCACTTTTGACAAGAACTTGGATATTTCATTTTTACCAACTCAACATCAAAAATTCTTGAAATTGTATCACGACTTGTGAAGGCATAAAGAAAGAGCAGTTGCAAAACAAAAATCATCAGTTGATATTGTGCTCTTGTATCTTTACCCATAAGTTCTGAGAAAAAAGAAAGACTGTTGTAGTCTGCATTGGTATGTGCAGTAATAACAATATTGTGTCTTTAGCATTGTGGTCTTCTCCTAGCACTTTTGAAGCCACAAAATCTGAATCATTTTCCTCTCAAATTGCTGTGCTTCTCTGTATGAGAAACAAAACCCATTACACAATGAGTGTCTATACCAACTTGTGTCTGCAAGTATTATTAATTTGCCAAAGAGTAATGACAGCACATGACCTAACTGCTTGAAATAAGGCTTGCCTAATACTAGCAACTTTCTTCTTTTCTCATAAACAGAGAATTAAATAAAGCACACAATGTTAGTGGGGCCGTCCTAAGGAATGCATTAGAACTTTAATTGACTGTTCATCGTCATTTATCTGTTTATTGTTTTTCATCTGTTTTGTGTTCTTACAGTCTTCCGTCTGTATTGTGTGGAATGTGCGTGTGATCATGTTAGAGTGCCATGTGCTCACCCAATGGGCATGCTCACACTGTTTTTCTATTTGTTTCCCACCGGGCTTGCCTGGGTTGTATATATTCTGGCCTTGAGCAAACCCATTTTTAGTCATTGCTCAGTTTGTGCTCCACTGCACTATTCTGTCACCTTTATTACTTTGAATACAATTAGTTATTCCTCAAGCAACCTTCTACCCTAACTCGGGGATTAGGTAGAGGGGCTAGTTAGAGTATTAGGAACAGATCAGTGGCCACTCAGGAGTAGTAACTCTGGTGGCAGCGTACCAAACCCTTCCAAGTCCAGGAGCTTCTGCGATAGAGGGAAGTTTCCTGGGCAACATTGTGTGCTTCTGAGGCCGGGCATTGAAAGGGACCGACTTGCAGACCCACAATGTTGTAGGAATATAGTTTAGAGCTGAATCAAATCTTAAGAAATCAAAGCTAGGATATTTGTTCGAGTCAGATAAAACACTTCTGTGTCACTCAGATTCATATGGGATTTTTCGTTTGGGAGTGGAAAGGGGGTATGTGAGGGGAAACATAACATATGCATCAGTAGAGACTCATACTGTATATAATTTGTGCCACGGTATATTCAAACTATCCAATCAGATTGTTCAATTCAAGGAGAATGTATTTCATGCCCACCTCCTAAGAGGTGAATACGTGAATCATCCAACAAAAAATAAGTTTTTTATGCATTTCCCATAGCGTAGAGCCATGGCACAAGTCAGCTACACAACTCAGTTATGTTAATATGTGTAAATCCCTCACCAACCTATTGCTTCTAGCAAGGATGATTTGTTAAATCAGGTAGAAAGTGAGAAACATGAAATTTCAAGTTTTAAAATATGCACATAAAGTTACAAAAACATATTGGGATAACAGGATTAATATTTGAAACAATTAAGAAAAGTGATTAATTAAATTTTTTAAGAAATAAAACACCCAGCTTCAATTTCATAATGTGTTGCCTCGTACTTTGAGAAGAAAGTTCACTACTTTTAGAATTACAACCACGGATTGAACAATGAAAGTACATAAATGTCAAATTTGAAATGGAGCATTAAGCAATTCTCGGCATTTTTGAGGGAGAAGAATAGGCATGCTACCCTGTAAATCTTCTAGATTTTCACTGACAGTAAGCTGATCTATAATTTAATCTTGTATTTTTATTACGAGTATTGTTGTTAATTATGTTAATTCAATTCCTATTTAATATTTTATTCATCAATTACGCGTACAGTCAAGAAAGGCTAGTTTTAGATTTTTTGTTCTGAAATTGCCAGTTGCTACTGAAGAGATCTCAATAAAGATTTCCTGGACTTTATAGTTTGTATACTACAGTAGTTTCCAAATACCATTCACCAGAACCAGAGGAAGAAAATTTTAAGTGGTCAGGCCAGGAAGTGGGTGTAACATAGGTGTGGCCTAATGCTTCAATACAAACAGTAGAACATAGAATCTTATATGACTACAACCACACTTTATTTTGCCCTCTGTATAGAGCAGACTTTTGCACACAAAAAAATTACACAAAAAAAAAATTGCACACCAACTTTGTATTACTCTTTCTGAATTTGATGGCTACAATATGATTGGTCGAGATTACTACCAATCACCTAATATCTATATATTGATATTAGCATGTGTTAGCTAAATTGTTGAGTAGTAATACTGGGAGTGACCTCCAGCCTTCTCATCCAGTAGGAGGGCAGTCCCACAACTTGCTGATCAATAATCTCATTCATAGATACTTTATGAGCTCTAACAGCATAATTGTAGTCCTTAATTCCTCAATCCAGATTTTATGCACATGTTTTTCAGCTGCTACTATTACAAATATCTACCTGAATTGACTTAGCATTGCAGATAGTGTGATAAACTCATTATGAAAATCATGTATAATGTATGGGTATTTTTTACTTTCAGGGACAAACAATAATAGAACTGGAACCAATACAACTGGAACCAATACAACTGGAACCAATACAACATCTGGTATGTTTATTTTTATGAAGTAATCGCTAATTTCTATTCATTGTAGTTGTTTGGGTAAGAATAAACTAGAGAAACCCAAGCCTGTATAGACTCAGAAGAATTACTCAACACTACCATTCGTGCCATTCTTGCACAGATCTGCTTTACTAAATATATTCATACATCACAACCAACAGCTATATACAGTCACTTCACCACCTAAAGATTACAGTAGATAAATTTCTGTTAGTTTGTTAAACTAATCTCAAGGCTTTTGTTATTTATAATCAATGCGCAACAACAATGATAAATATTGATCATCCACATTTTCTGAGGCTCACAATCTGTGACTGCAGTTTTAGTCCAGGCCTTTTATGGATAAAACATCTTAACCCTAAAATAATTACTACAATTTATTCTGGTACTGTTCCACATCACGTTCAACATACTAAAAATCTACAAAATCTGACCAATAGAGATGTGTTATTTAGGTAGTATCTGCTCACAAGCTCATTAAATTCATAAGATTTTATTTGCTGGCTATAACTTCAGTCTATTTCACTTTTACCTGATATTACTGGTATCATCAAATTTCTTAGCTTATAACCTTTTCATTTAATTGATATAAATACACTATAGTCTGTACAAGTTGTTATGGCCAGAAAGAAACTTGAATAACTTTAGAATAGAAGTGGCTACGCATCAAGGGTTTGTACCATTAGAAAACTCGCATCGAAGCGGTTAAAAATAAATTTTGCCCAGAATGTCTTCGATAGGCCTTACCAGAAAAATATACATATGCAGTTTTATTCTTTGTGCACAAACATTTTGTGTATCTTCATTTTATTACAGATGTCATTTCAAAATGAACTTAACTAGAGCATTCAGAATCTCGATGCCGATCAAGAATTTCTGGTAAAATCTACGTATGCAACATTCAAGTGATTTTGAAGAAGTTGATATTGATAATGAAATTTTTTTGGGGTAATGTTGAAGAGTCTGAAGAATGTATTAGAGATCTTCCTGAGTCCATTACAATTAATCCTACCTTTGAGCTTACAGATAAGCAAAAAGTAATAATGCTGCTTCAATTGTGAATTTTATTACTGTTTGATTGCAAAATTGTCGCACCGATACAATATAAAAGCTAGTGCTCTTACTTGTGCTTTACTGAAGATATTTTAAATTATTCTTGCTGGTATTATGTCAGTTTTTTTTTTTTTTAAAGCCAGTACTTTTTCTGTTCCTTCATCATTATTTAGCATCAAAAACATTCTCAATGCGAAAGACAACAAGTTTAGAAGTATGTTGTGTGTCCCTCTTGCCATTCCATATTATTTTTATGACTGCTTTGTAATAGTTGGTCAAGAACTTAGACAACCTAAAGTATACTCTTTTATATCTTTTCTCATCACCCTCAATTGTCTCATCACTGATCTGTGTTGATTGAGATTAAAGCATTACGATCTATGAAAATATTACTGTTACAATAAGCCCATATATGATATTTAGTCTGCATTCAGTGAATGTGATGAATAATTGAGAATCTGTGAACTTTGGAGGTTAAGAAAAAATAAACCGAAAGTGTTTTGTGATAATTATGATGGACAAGTATGGCTCCCCTTTTCTTGCAGTTCCAAATAACTTAGCACTAATTAATAACTTCAAACATACACCTTACAGTGTTGGTGTGGTTTACCTTGTTATAACTAACCAGGGTCAGTTAGATTAAAAAAAGAAAATGTTATTTTTGTGGCATTATTGCTGAACTGCAACTGCACATAAAATTCTTATCTGAAGCCACTTGTAGATGAGCTGAATGAACTATGGCTTATATATGAATACAGGTTCTTCTCCAGACCTGTCAGGTCCTATTACACTGAAACCTGTTTTAATATGTGTTGCATGTGATATATGTACCCCGGATGTTGAAAATTTCTAGGGTTTTTATGGACACATGAGTAAATGAGGTTGTTTAAAATGCATGAAAATTTTCAGCCATAACAGAAGAACAGATAAAATTAACATTGGCGATTTCACCGAATGTTTGGTGAGGATGAAAGAGTATCATCATCAGGAAGCTTACTTAGCTACGAGTCAAACAATTGCATCTAGCAATATTGCAGCTGATGCTTATGCCTGAAGAAGTTAGTAAAACTTGATGGGTGGTGGCCATGTGACCAAGTATAATACATATGTATTAACTCCCCCCCCCCCCCTTTTTCTCTGCCACTGATCATGATCAGTGGCAGAGAAAAAGGGGGGTGGGAGTTAATTGCCTCCCTTCCCCCCCTTTCCCATTAATATATTGGAGTTACGGAACCTTCCATTTTATGTTAAAAAGAACAGAGTCCCCTTTCCCATGGACATTTTTGTAAAATCTAGAATCTTATTGTTATTATATGTAGCTGAATACCTTTCTTGTATTTCTTCAACAAGCAACTGCCTAGTAGCAGCTCTGTGGTGAATTGATCAATACAATTGATTACAAAATTTTCAGCTGCTCATTAAGAAAGAGAACTAGTTAGTATTGGCCGACTATATACAAGTTTGCTGAGTTTCTGATGGATTCCTCTCAAGTACTAGTTCAAGAATGAGCAGTCAATTTTGTTGAGATATCTCTGTCTCTGACTAGAAGATAAATGTGCCAGAGTTAACACTTGTATTTATGTGTACTCTGTAATGGCATTGGCATTTGTGAACCACTATTTATGGCATTTTTCATCATCCTACAGAAATTGTTGATACAGTAACAAGGGCCAAAAGCTGCTCTTTGTTGATTTGGCTTAATTTATTCATCTGACAAGGGGCCTATGTATTCGAAGTTTTCCCTTTGTTAACAAATTTCATGATTTTTCATTCCCCTGTGGTATCAGGCTTCGTGCATCAGACGATATAACGTAGTGAGATCCCTATTAGTGTTTGCAGCAAAAATGCAGAATTTTGTCAAGAGACAGTGGAGTAGGAAGTAGGGGCCAGTGAGACCAATGGCCCCTCCAATAATTTTAAACGGGGGCATGCAATATTTTCCCATGCTATAATTTCATTTCATGGTGAGCAGTTATGGTTCTGTGATCTGATGTCATATAGGTTGTATTAGAAAACTAGCATCTACCTATAATATAGTTCAGATGCTTCACTTTCTCAGGGGGGTCGGAAGCAAATACAAAGTGGTGAGGCCAATATTAGTCAAGAAAATTTAATTGATATTTACAAATAATCACGGCCAATTATTAGCCAAGAAAATTTAATTTATATTTAAAAAAAAGTTTCAAACTTTGTTCAAGAAAATTTAATTTGTTTACAAATAAAAAGTTTCAATCACATTTGTTGCCACAAATTTCCCAAAAATCTGTTCTCTATGATCACTTCTATGAATAAATTGGTTAGCACTTTCAATCAAGCTTAAATCATCAGTAAGACCTCGATGAATATGCAAAGTCATGATGTGATTCAGCCTGTCTTGAGCCATTGTCGAACGCAAATACGTTTTCACTCTTCGTAAAGCACTAAAGGACCTTTCACTGACAGCATTAGTTGCTGGTATTACAAGTAGGAGTTGAAACAATTGACACACTTCAGATAGAAGTTCTCGCTGACCTGGAGTCATTGCTTTGAAGAATTCAGCAACATCAGTGATTTTAACAGAGGCTTGATTTGGAGTGAAATTAGCTCTCAGTATCTCCAGCTGAGTTTTTTAATAATTCATAATTAAAATCAATCGTATAGAAATTAGCCACACACTTTAACTCAGCTTCATAATCCAGTCCTTGAACTGCTTTTAGAATAAGATTTTGAACATTATGAAAAAAAGTATAACCAGGCCGATTAAATCGATCAATAATAGAAGTGGTGATGAGATCCAATGCTTCAAAGTAGATAGGTCTGTAGTAGTCATTTGGTGTTTCAGGAAACACACTCTCTGAATCTCCTTCTTTGAATCTTCGAGGAGCTTTATGACGACGTGGTAAACCTGGTGGTGAAATACTAAAATGTTCAACCTCTTTACAATTTTTTTCCCAAAATAACTTTAAACATGTCATCAGAACGTATAGATTTAAAAACTTTTAAAGTCATGGAGGCCACTTCCTGACCTTCTGAGGCTGATATGTCACTCTTTTGCAGTGCTCTGCTCAAGTTATCTGTGTTTAAGAATCAAATGCCCTAAACAAATTCCAAAATAATAATCAAATGTCTTCATTTGAGATGCAACTCCATTTATATGAGCCTTCATTTCAGTGTCTTTCACTGAGTCAATAGCTTCTTCCCACAATTCTTGAAGAACTTCAAAATTGTCTAAGATGAGTCTGCCCTTACTTTCCATCTTGTTGGACAAAGAACTCTAACACCAGGTGTATCAGGGGCCAACTCACTTTCAGTTTCTCAAACAATGTAACTCTACGTGGGGACTTCTTTATAAGTTTTGTGATTTCATGAGTTGTATCAAGTGAATCTTTCATAATTTTAGAATGTTTGATTGCATCTCCACATGCAAGGCTGGATGAATGGCCATAGCAGCGTGTGTACAAAGCTTTAGGCTCTTCTTTTAATACTTTAGCAACTACTCCAGCATTTTTACCTGATATCGTAGCAAAAACGATCTTTTTACAACATTTTTCTTTCCAAATTCTTACTTTGGGAACTTGAATGGAGGAGAGGATGGCTGGTGTGGCTCTGTTCCAACTACTGGCACTTGCAGCTTTCTAGGCTTCATGGATGATTGAATGCAGCCAAAACTTTAGTAGCTAGTTGACTGTATTTTAGCTCTGGCTACACTCACAATGGTGGTTAGCTAGGTAGTGGTAAGGTTAGTTCACGAGGTTCTTCAATATAATGTAATCACAACGACTAGAACAAGAACAACAGCTAAAAAATGACTGAATGACTGGTAGTTTTATAGGCATGCTCAAGGTGGGGTGGTGAAAGTAAAGTACACAGGAAAAAAGAAAAAACATTGTATGCAGGTAGACTTCCATAAGTTTATATAAATTAAAAGTGTGAATAAATTGAATAGAATACTAATTTGAGTTTAGTAAACAAAGTCAATGGTGTGGGAAATTAAGTAATCATAGTTCACCTTTGGACTCCAACATTGATGCCATTTTACCTAAGTATTAAGTATACAATGTACTCAATGAAAATCATCCAATCATAATTTTACTTGCTACTAAAACAGATGCATCTCAAAAGTGAAGTTAAAGTGATCAATATTTTTTGCAGAAAGAATATTTAATCACTTCTTCTTCTCTCTTACCTCCTTTCTTCTATTCTTGTTGGGGGAGGCCCCACACAAAGTATAGATTTAGCTAGCATAATTGCCAAGCCAATATACCTGATTGAAGCATTTCACTGCATATTATTGCCTGCTCTATCTCTTAGCTAATTGGCAACTTGGTGAACCAAACCCTACATTAAAATACACTCCCAAAATATGAAACCAATTATGTACCTCCTCTTACTGTAAGTTCCTTTAGGAGCTTACATCGTCTTCTATTTCAAGGTGTAGGTGAGTTTCTTTCAATTTTATCTGCTATTTGACTTTGTTGTGCTTGCAGAGCTGATCAGTTGACAACAAAATCGAATACACTTGTACTACCACTAAAAGAAATACATGCAGGAAGGGCATCAGGTCCCTCAACTCAGCTACATTGCATAAAAATGAACTTCTCCACATTTTCACAGCTACTTGTAGGACCACATTAGTTATCGTCATATGTCATTAATCCTGCATGAACCTAGTCCGACACCAAAGGATGGTTATGTAATGGCTTAGTTTTTACTACTTCACACTTTAATTGCGAGTGTTTTCCCTATAAGTGACAATTTTTCACACTTGTTATTACTTTGATTCACTTAACTCCAAACAGTTGTCCGATATTAGCAGCCATCTTGCTTACGAACGTGATTCATGACGGCTCCTAGGCTAAAATTCTTAGTAGGCCCTAAGGAACAACCATACAAAATGTTATGCTTTTGTCCAATGAAAACTGGTAAACTTGCATAATGTCCCTAAGCCACCTGACTATAAGTGGATCATCAAGATATGTTTAAAGTTTAATAGTTCCAAACAGAACAAAGCAAGGAAACATAAATCCAAGAGTGTAGATGACTACAACGAAGAGAGACCACCCAGCAAGAGTAAAAGTTAACAACTGCATTTTTTTGTGAAAAACGTCTGAAGAAAATAATTTCCACAAGTTTCTACTCTTGCTGCAGATAGTAACATACAGAGAATGATAAGTGTTACAGGGCTCTAAGCTTCTGGTTCGTGTGGTGGAGACTTTATAGCAAAGTTAGTTAAATATCACTTTAAGTGCCTTACGAGTTTGAGTAACCATTACAGAAGTCACTTTTAGGAAAAATATCAGAGAAGAGAAGGTCCACACTGGGGAAAAAATATAAACCTTTCCAGAGTATTTGTGGAGTTGGTTAGCATACATTGAGAAAGCCGTGAGTTCTGAAACTTCTCTGTTCAACTGTCAGTATTCCCTCTAGGTCAGTCGTTTTCATGATTTTGATATCTCTAAGGGGTACAGTAAAATCAAGTTGAAGGAATGACTGTCAGAACAATTCCCAGAAGCCCTAGAACAGTTTGATGGCAGAATTACCGTAATCACATTCAATAAGGCTGTCCAAGATATGCTTTCGGAGGCTTTACAGAAGGGGAATTGTTTTGAAGATTCTACCATTTTAGCCAAGGCTGCTACAATAATTTGATCAGCCCTTTCAAGTTCAATGGTTCCTTTCCATCCAATTGCCTACAGGAGTCTCGTCCTTCAAGCCTAATTCTCTTATTCCTTTAATTTTCAATGGTACTAATTTGAAAGACCAAGGGCGATATGAAACTCAGGCATGACTAACTGTAGGTAAAGTCATTTTAACACATAAGAAAGCTTATGAATCTTGTACCATGAAAGCAAGGCAGTCTAACATTCACCACATGGCTGGAGCAAGAAACTCATTGAACAACTTATCACATGTGAATTTGTATTTCATATGACAAAGTTTACAAATTGAATTTATTATAGCTGCAGCAGTATCTGAATAATAAAAAGAAGGAGTTGTGGCCCCGGCCGGACTTACAGATAGATTATTCACTGTTGGTGCTCTTGATAATTTTGACCATAACCAACTCAACAACTGCAGTGAAGTTATTTCATGAAACTGGAATCAGCATTTTTCAGTTTCCTATAGTGCAAACCCTGGTGAAAATAGACCTCAATTAAAAATATCACTTTCTGGAAGCAAGCAGCATCAACTATTTACCTTGCAGCTCCAATCACTTTCAAAAGATAGAAAGATTAACAGCTGTAGTGTAGGATAAAACCAGTTCATTGAGTTCAGTGATGAGGCCAGAGAAGAATTGTTTAGTTGTAGGAGCCTAAACAAAGCGAGTAAACACCAGGCAGGAATATGGACTTCTTGCACTCGACCCCACCAAGTAATTTTATGTCTGAAGAGTAGAAAGAGAAACCTTTTCTTCACAGTGAAAACAACAATGACTTTTATCAGGCATTATTTGAACAGAATATGTTCTGTCCAGTGACTTTAGCCTGATAAGAAATTAGTCATGTGATTAAGAGTGTGAATTGCATGACCTAAAGTATAAAGCACATATGTTGAATACTGTAATAAAGTTAGCTACTACTCCAAGGTTGCCCACAGCAAGAACCAAGAAGTCTCAGGACTTCCAGGCTTCCAATACTCAAGGTTCTACCTCGTCAGTGATTGCCTACTCTTGCCAGGGCACAAGTACTCATAAAGACTCTTCAAGTACTGGCACCTCAAATTCAAATGAGGAAGTATTGATTGTGTTAAGAAGCTTTCAATATGAGGCAACAGCATAAATATTACCGCTCTTCTGTGCAAGCCATGTTTAGAACCTTAAAATCCTTTACCCATTTTTGTTTTAAACGTGTCCAGCATTCTGACTGCTTATCGAGAAGCCTTGCCTTTCACCCTGGAATTAAAATAATTGAACATAGTATATCAATTTAAGTGCTATAATTACTGAGTTAGTAATACTTGAAGGTGGTGGCCAATGACCAAGTATAATGCATGATCAGTGGCAGAGAAGCAAGGGGTGGGAGTAATCGCCCCCCTCCTAATACATTGGATGATCTGAGCCTTCCATTTTATGTTAATAAGAACGGAGACCCTTACCCTTGGGCATTTGTAAAATCTAGAATTTTACTGTTACTAAGTAGCTGTGACATATCTTTCTCGTATTTCTTCAACAGCAACTGACTGAGTAGCAGATCTGTAGACAGAGCCAGTAAGAATCATAATTTAAAGATCAAGGAAGCTGTACACATACAGATGACAATTGACAACAACAAGTTTAACAGCGACATAAGTTTAGAGCTTCCAGGATGCTGGCTGTCCATGCTGCATACAAATTACAATCCGGGCTATAATAAACAGTAAGCACAAACTCCAGAAATCTTGCTGTTTACATTGTGTTATTATATCACCATGGAGAGTTTGATCTCAGTTGACCCCTGAAGATGACTTCAGTAAGAAGTCGAAATGTTGGGCTAAGTTATAATTAACAATATTATTGGCTGTTAAAAAGAGAAAAATTTGCTATTATTATGAATTTAACTCTTTGAAAGAAACTCCTGTCTTCCATGTTGTCTAGACTTGAGGTAGTACGGAAATTTGCAGAGGTTTCTTTATATGGGATCAGCGAAAGTCCCTTAAGGGTGCCCGCACACCGCCTACGCAATTTTTTGTTGATGGTTGCTATGCACGATTACTACTATTGTATATTTACAGGGGCTTCTCCACTACAACACTAGGACAAAGTACCTGCCGAAGGAGCCTCTCACTAATTTTAAAGCGAATCTGGAGGAAATATCGGGGCCTGGTTATAAAACTTTGAGGCACTTTTTTGGAGCGGTGCGGTAAGTTGGAGCTCCGCAATTTGGTGCACTACTAGCCGAGCCGATACTCTACTGCAAGACAGCGAGTTCTTATCCATTTTAATATTACTTCATGATATATTCGCAATTTTTTCTATTTATAAGATATTGAAAAATTCTCGCTGTAGTGCAGTTCATTTTTTTTTGGTTTACCCGTGTATAAAATTTTTGTGTCGTTCTCATTATTAGATTCCAAGAAAAACTGACCCAAAATTTGGAACTTTAATTCCACTCGCAATTCTTAAGAAATAGCCCCACCCCATATCTCGTACTGCGAATACGCGAGCAATTGTTTTTTCAATTAGTTTGTATTGGTTCTAAAAAGAGCCCGCCTATATCAAGAGTAAACAAACATCAATACAACAATATCAAGAGAGTCCGAAGAGAGAGCAGTTTATTGGAGATAGCCAAAGGTGAAGGTATTAGATTTGCGCAGCTTGGGAAGTCTTCGCTCCGCAGAAATCGAGCCTGGTGGATCCATCCACTTGAGTTCAGGTGAGCATAGTCCGGAGAACGGCTACTGGTGGAGAGGCAGCCTGGTGCAACTTGCTGCGTGAGCTCAGACGACGTATGGAGAGTTGCTGTAAACGAATATAAGACAACAAGAAGCTAAACTAAACACCACAACTTCGCAAAGTATACTTCAGCTACTACTGCGTGATTGTTTCTGCTCGCGTATTATCGAATGGTGGGGTATTGGCGGGGAATAAATTAATGTCCGGATCTACAGGCGGTGCGCGTTGCTATGAGCGGGCACCCTTAAGGGTATCCCATGCATATATAATGAGGCGGAGAGATAAAATGTGTAGGTGATGCCAAATTTGTAGGTATCTAATGTTGTAGAAGCTATGAGGCAACATTAACAGATATGATAGCATTAAGGCACATGTAAAAAAGGTTAAAAATTAACACTGTCCTGTCTTCAATGAATAATATGATTATGCTCAACTGCCTTGCTTCATACTCAAAGCTACCACAATAGAAAAAAATTCTCTAGCATATTTTAATACACAAAGTTACCAATACCACATAAAATTTAATTTCAATTGAAAGAAATAATGATTCTACACCCCAGAAAATTCTATGCTAGTGGTCTGAAACATTATTATCAAATTTATTAACCATCAGCATGTGTGCGCGAGAGGGTTATAGCACTAGTTTGTCCGTCTGTTAGTCAGTCAATCATTCTGTCACATGGATCTTGAAAATGGCAGCCTTGCCAAAGATTGAAACAAGCATCAAATTTTTAAGTCCCTTTAATGTGCCAGTAGTTCTTTCGAAAAAAGCTAGTTTTTTTTGGCCGTACAATCTTAAGCGGGTGTTGGTAACACCCCCTATAGCCACATCATACTCATGTGAGCAATTATTTTCTTTGTTGCCCATGGTGGTATATTACATTATTCTCAGCAGTTTACTGGAATGCTTGGAGTTTCCTATTGAAACTACTAGTGAGGTCAGTATCTCTTGTAGGTTAAACTTATCTTATGAAGACAAAATTAACGTCTATAGTTTCATTGCACGAGTTGAACGTCAACTTGCTCAAGCCTCATTAAAATAGCTAATAGATTGCTCATTCTTTTGGTTTGAGATTATATTGTAATAGGCTAGGTAGTGTTTAGTAACACTGAGGATTCCACCTTTGGTGCTTCGTTCTTATAGTAGCAAGGATATTTGGTCAAGCAAGTATATCATAATGCACATATAAATACAATTCTCGTAAAATATTACTGTAGTGTACTCTACTGAAACATATATTATCAAATTTATTAAACATCAGCATGTGTGTGCGAGAGGGTTACAGTACTGGTTTGTCCATCTGTCAGTCAGTCAGTCATTCTGTCACATGGATCTTGAAGATGGCAGCCTCCCCGAAGATTGAAACAAGTTAATGTGCCAAAATTTTTAGTTCTTTCATAAAAAGCTAGTTTTTTTCTTGGCCGTACAATCCTTAAGCTGGTGTTGGTAACACCCCCTATAGCCACATCATACTCATGTGAGCAATTATTTTCTTTGTTGCCCATGGTGGTTTTATATTATGTTATTCTCAGCAGTTTACTGGAATGCTTGGAGTTTCCTATTGAAACTACTAGTGAGGTCAGTATCTCTTGTAGGTTAAACTTATCTTATGAAGACAAAATTAACGTCTATAGTTTCATTGCACAAGTTGCACATTGACTTGCTCAAGCGTGCCACATTAAAATAGCTAATAGATTGCTCATTCTATTGGTTTGAGATTATATTGTAATAGGCTAGGTAGTGTTTAGTAACGCTTAGGATTCCACCTTTGGTGCTTCGTTCTTATAGTAGCAAGGATATTTGGTCAAGCAAGTATATCATAATTCACATATAAATATAATTATTTTATTAACAATTCTAGTAAAATATTACTGTAGTGTATATGCCACAATTTGGCGAGTACACATAGCACACACAAGTGGAGCCCTGATGATGGCAGAAGCAGTCTGCTGAAACATGTTGGCATTAAAAATGAATTTTTTGGTATAAAAAAATCAAATTAGTATAACATGAACTATAACAAGCAAGAAAAAACTTTAAAATAGTGCATTGTATTTGATTGTCAACATAATCCAGTCATTGTGTGGAGCTGATACTTGAATATTGCAATTGTACATTTTATAAGGAGCTGTATCACACTTGATTTTATGGTGTCTCTGTATATAGATGGATTCTGATGATTCTATGGATGAGGGTGATCTACAGCCATCATTAAGGCACCGGTCATCATTAGGACGCAAATTATCTACTGCACCAAGTATGGTATCTGTATGTATAGTTAAGTGTAGTCAATGTAATTATCAGCTATAACAACATAAATTAAGCAAGCTTTTTATGGATTTTAATGCAATAGTGAAGCATGGTCAGATGAGTCAATTGAAATTATAAACCTAGTGTGGTGGTCTGCTATTTTGACTATAAATGATAGAAGTGGTTTGGCTGGGTTTCAGTTCCGCAATATTAATTCTGAAGAGTTTACTCTTCAGAATTACTGTTGAGCACTGTTGATATTCCACCGTGCCATGTAGGCAAAGAACTTTCCAATTTTCACACACAGATTTTCTGGATGAAATGAAGCACTAAAGGTGCTACTATGAACGGGTCTGGGAAAAGGGACCTTATGGCGCAAAAATTGAAATTGAGATATAGGCTCCGGAAGTAAGTCATCGGAAAAATTCTTTCTTTTTCCTATTTTTTTTTTTTGCAGAATTAGTCTTAGTGACCCTTACTCTACGTCTATGCCAAATTTCAAATGTCAAAACAACTACCCAAGCGTGCCGTGGAAAGACAAGCTACTTTATATTCTCTCTCGTTCTCGATTTACAATAAACGGGGGATGGGCGGAGTTTCAAAGAAGCAGCTAAAAAAACGGCATAGCTTTGAGACTATTGCATGCACTCTACAGCTTACCTCTGGCTGAAAATTTACCGCTACAACGTATAGAGTAGCCAAGGATTCTGACAAGACAGGCCGTGAGACGCTTTGAAAGCTATAAAGAACTCTACGCAAACTTCGTTAGTCAAGTATACGGAAACGTTTATTATACCGGAAGTGGAAATTCAATTTATGTTTTCTTGATTTCTAGTTCAATTGCTTTGCTGAATACAGCCCAGTTCAACTGCCAGTTTCTCTGCACGTCGAAGGCTTTACCCTCCAGTATTTTAGCACTAAGTTGAGATAAATTGTAGCTTTTTATTAGCATAAAAAACTCAATTTTTTTGGTTTGCTCCATAATGTCCCTTTTCCTAGACCCACTCACATATACTAGCTAATTATTAAATAATTTCTCATACCAATCAAGTATCAATAGTTTGGCAATGAAAAATGGTACATGTGCTGCACTAAGATGCTGTACTAAATAATATGTAGTGCTCCAATAGCACGAGTAGTAGCTGTAAATGTTACTAGAACAAGACTTAATTTTAAGTTGCAATTTTTTTAGCTTCTTTCATATAAGATGTGACTTTGCTTATAGACTATTTTATAACCCTCAGCATGCATGCATGAGAGGATTTTGTAGTCACTTTGTCTCTTTGTCACGCTATGATTATGGGAGATTACTGACAAATTATTTAATTAGGTATGAACTAACTAAGACCAGTGATTGAATACTTTATTGAGCTACTTTTTTTTCAGGCTGATTTTATTAGATAATAAGTTGACCATTCTGAAATGTATGGGAAAATCTACTTTCAATTGAAATCGCATTGGGAAAGTGAAATAGCGCATAACTAATTGAAATACCTCGGTAACTAAGTGGAAACTAAGTGAAATACCCTGGTAGCTAAGTGAAATAGTACGGGTAAGTGAGCACGCATGCACACGGTAACCATGCTATTCAGGATTAATAGTACGGGTAACGTGATTGAAATAACACGAGGCAAAGCCGAGTGCTATTTCAATTGCTTTATGAGTGCTATTGATCCCTAATAACACAGGTTACCTGTGCTATCACTCGCTAATAGTAGGCCTGCTTTTTAAAAAGTTATTTACAATTGTAGCTACACTGTATTGTTCACTCATTATCTCCTTATTTCAGTAATTCTGGATTAGCTTCCGTTGGAACTTTGCTTTCAACATACGACCCTCCTAATCTGTTGAAAACATTCCGTCTAATACGGGTAGAGCTTCTGTGGTAAAGAATAACAATGTCTCCAACTAGAAACTACTCTAACTGTACGTTTCTAAGGTTAACGCTGCGTGCGCACTTACCCATACTATTTCACTTAACTATCGTGGTATTTCACTTAGTTTGCACTTGGTTACCGAGGTATTTCAATTAGTTATGCACTGTTTCACTTTCCCCATGTGATTTCAATTGAACAGCAATTTTACCAGTACATTTTTGAATGGGCAACTCATGCGCCATACTATAAACCTTTATAACATACAGTTCGAGTTGTTTCTAGTTGGAGACAATGTCATTTTTTACCACAGATGCTCCACCCATTTTACAACAGATTAGGAACAGTTGTACGTTGAAAATAAAGTTCCAGCAGAAGATAATCCTGAAATAAGGAGATAGTGAGTGAACGATACGGTGCACTGTAAACCAAAAGGTGTGTAGTTCACACCAAATTAAGCGTGAATCACTTGTAACAATAGTCACACCAAAATATGGTGTGATGCGCACACCTCATCGTTTGGGTGTGGAGTACACACCAAATTTAGCGTGAATTCTCACCACAATCACTATGAACTCATGCTTACATTAGTGCTGAATTATTTTAAGTTACATTGATTCTAGTAATGCATATCAACATTTTTTTTCCAAAAAGAGATTGGTGTAATCCCAGATCTCATTAATCAGACGACTAAAATCTTACTCGACTCTCTTATATAGCACACAAGTGTACAAAACATTTATAAGTTAGATTACAATGATAATAGCATTGGTTTTTGCCTGCACATGAATATAATTAATGTTCGGTAAAGGGTCCATGCTATTCCATTGAGTGTGAATTTCACACTAAGTGTGCATTCACACTAGGAAGAAAGTGTGAAGGACACACTATGCATAGGTGGTGGGCATTCACACCACCAGTTTGGTGTGAATTTGGTGGGTTTTCACGCTATAATTTTTACAGTGTGTAAATACATTTGTGAATGACTTTTTAAAAAGCTGGCCTACTATTAGCGAGTGATAGCAAAGGTAACCTGTACTATTAGGAATCAATAGCACTCGTAAAGCAATTGGAATATTATTAGGTGCTTAAAAATAATACATAGTAAAATATAATGGCCATACATAAAGAAAATATTTGAATATACACATTTTATGGCCTGACCAATCGAAATTTGTTTCCTATGTGACTGTGTGATAACAAGTTACCTCGTGGGTCACATACCTAAAAATAACATTGTGAAGATATCTAATGAGGACTAAATATATTTATTCCACCCTAGATATCTTCACAATGATATCTTTTGATACATGACCCGTGAAATGACTCGCGATATTTCACAGCTGTTATTTCAAGCTTTACTGCGCAAGCACATTACCCTTGTAGTTATAGCAAGCAGCCAAACTTTTCAATTTTCTTGGGGTTTTTTTACAGCTACTTTCTCAGTTTTTACTGCTACCTTCCTAGGTGTACCCTGCTCAACAGGGTTAGAGCAGCTGCTAAAATATCAGCTGGGGGTGTGGGTAGCCCCTACAACCAACTTTAAGCTGTGAGTTACCCTAACTCTAATACTAACTATGTTAGTGAAGATATCTAGTGTGGAATAAACCACTTATTACACTTGTCAGAGTGTTATGGAGAGATATTTCACTCTCAGGCTTTAATTTCACTCGCCTCTGGCTCGTGAAAATAAATTAGCCTGCTCATGAAATATCTCAATATCACACTCTGACTCATGTAATAGGTATTATAATTATTATTACAATACATCTTCATGTAATTAGCAGTCGTAAATATAGTACACCAATTAAAATGACTAAATACATTCCCCTTGTCTTAATGATAGTTTTAATCTTCCAATTCAACAAATAAACAATTTTTTACTCTGTCTATAATATTTGAATAGAAACATCATTACCTAAACCATTAGAAAAAATTGAATTTGATGTGAGTGAAAATTCACAGACTCTATCATGGGAAGAATATGGATTTGCATTGTATTGTCATGAAGATATTTGGACTAATAAACAACACTGGTCTGTCTCTGTTTCAGTTTACACATTTGGAGACTTTGTATTTCCTGATAATTATAAATTGGTTAGTAGTGTTTATCAAATCAAGTGTGATGAGCAATTTCCTGCTACATTAAAAATTCAGCATTGTATGAATTCTTCAGATCAGCTGATATTTGCAGTGTCATCAGATAATGAGCCTCCTTATAATTTCAAGGTTATGGATGGAGGTTGTTTTGTTAATAATTTTGGCTTTCTAGAAGTAAACAAGTTCTCTTTATTTTCTATCATTTGGAATTGGTTGTTTCCTACTTCTATTCCTCGAACCATATTATGTAATATATACTTAAGTCATAGCCGACAACCAAAGTATTATGACAATATGAATATATGGGATTTAAATTTTTATGCTTTCAAAAGGTTGAATGCTTTAGATCGAAGCTTTGAAAAATATATTGGTAAACAAAAAAACTTCATTAATTCCGTTCGCTTTACAGTTGAATTTGAAAGGAATGCAGAATGGTTGAATTTTCAGCACTGTACAAGTGACCCTTCTTTGGAGTTCGATGAGTATTCTCAACTGATAATTACCAGAAATGAAATTGAAAGCTATAAGGAAGATTTGGGACACCCACCTTCATGCAGAATGATATTAAAAAGTAAAGATTTAAGTTGTTCATCATTTTCTGTTCCATTTAGAATTATCGGAGCTAAGCCACCTCTGAACATGATTAAGTTTATTTGGCCATTTTGGGGTAAGTAGTAGTAAGAATTTAATTTTAATATGCAAAGGCATGTAATAACAGAGAGAAAACACCAACACCCATATTAATCTGTCTTCGAAATGAGATTTTTTATCATGGGTGAATAAATCAAATACATTCAAGGATAAATACTATTATTGTATAATTTAATTATAATATTCATAGAAAAATTACAAAATAGAATAGTGAAGAGCTACGAAAATTGTGTGTTGCTTTTGATTAAGCCATTTAATTATGTTGTTATGACATGGGCAATGTGCTCTATAATTTCAAAGTTTCCACTTTCTAAAGTGTACAGTGTATGTGTAAAGGTCACTTATGTGCATATTATTATAATATTAAGATCACTTCACGTTCAAGCAGTAATGATGTCAAGTTTTTTTAATATTTTGCACTATTTTTATTTTTATTATATAAGTATAAAGTACAAGCTTTCATGAATTAAAGCAATATGTAACTTTGTTGCATTTGAAGATCTTGCCAATAAATAAAAAATTCCTGTATCTTCAAAATCCAAATATACAATTTTCAATCATGGTAGCATTTGTTCAATCTAGGATGATTGTATAATTATCACTGATCAAATAACCATTTTCGTTGCATAAAAATTATTTTCTATTGCATCTAACGGCAGTTTAATAATATATTCAGACTTTTTTGAGTGCAACTACTGTGTTTATTGTATTCAATAATCAGTTTGGAGTCAAATCAAACAAAGTTACTTAGTTTATTAACTAGAAATATTTGCATGAAGTTGGTTAGAACTTGTAGTTGGAGGGGAAAATTCTCTGAAATATTTAAACAATATTATTTGTCTGCCAAAAACTTAAATTGCTAAAATAAAATTTGGCATACCAGTAGTTTATTTATAACATACCATTTTTCTTCTTCTTATAATTTTTTCTTAGGTTTGAGTAGCTACCTCAAGACATAATTGTTGCAAAAATTTAATTTCTTGCTACATTGGCTGATATGTGTTATCTTAATTTGCATTAACTATTATTAAATGTTTGATTTAGATGAGCGTAGTTCTACTGAGAGTAATGCATCAGAAGTGGAACTATCTGATAGAGATTTACTGGATGTTTTTCATAAAGTATGTGAAGCTAGAGATAAGTGGTATGAGATTGGGCTAGGCTTGGGTATACCATTGGACAAGCTAAAAGCAATTACAAAAGACCATGAAGGTGTTGATGCATGTCTCAGAGAGATGCTAACTTATTGGTTACAACATCCTAATTTAAAGAGAAGCTGGAACTCTTTGGCAAAATCTTTGAAAGAAGAAGTGGTTGATCGTCCAGATATAGCCAAACAATTAACTTCTGTATAGTTACACTTTTTCTTTAATCTACTAATTTTTGTAAGCACAATATATTTTTAACATTAATTATTTTTATATTATACTTTAGTATTATTTATAAATCTATACAAAAATGTTACTTATTCTTAAAAATATTATACACCAATTTAATGAAATCAGAAAATACATCTGAAGTTAATTAGCTTGTTAAAAATAATAATATCAGGAAGACATCCAGACTTTAGAAAAAGGGTGGAATACAAAGAAACTAAAAAATTACCTAGTTTATTGCTTTTAGTTATACATATAACATAAACTGATCCCAATTTTTATTTTATTTATTAGCTTCTTTTAATTTTTTGCATTGACATAGATGTATAGCTAATCACTACAATCATTCTTACAAATTTTCTTGTGAATTAACATTATGGTCCAGTTGATTTTGTCTAAACTTAAGTGTTGTTTCCTATTTGAATGACTAGTACTCATTATGGAATCAGCTATTGAGAAAAATTGCACTTTTTCTCTGATGGCTAAGTTTTTAAGTGAACTATCGTCTATATGATAAACTGCATACCCCTCCCCTCTTATATGTGAGTGAACACTAACACATGTTGACTCTCAGCCATTGTGGGGTCTGACACTGAAAGAATCTAATGTGAAGCCCAAGTTAGGGAGTCCAGTTGTATGTGCTGATACTGATAAAAACGCTGCCAATATGGTTGTAGCACCTTGCAAATCTGGGTGATGACTGCCTGCTTCGCTCATCAGTTTGATTATACAAGACGTAATATATAATATGTACTATGGAAATTGTAAATTAAAAAAAAATTCAAGAATAGAGTAGATAGCACTTTTTTTTTAAAAGCATTTGAAATTGTTTGATAAACTGAAATTCAACAGCAAACTTGAATTACCTGAGCATAAAATTCAAGAAGTTCCAACATGATAGAAATCTACTTACCCACTATTTTAGTAAGCAACTGCACTTGGTCTGGTTGGACAAAGTGACCTCTGCATGAATGCTGAGAATGAGCAACTTGTGAGTAATACATTGGAGTTCTTTATACTTTCCTAGATGCTACAGAAACAATTGTGACATTACTTAGGAAAAGGGACCAATTGAGTAAAATAAAAAATGTACAGTACAGTCTGAACATCGACAAATAATATTTTTTTGTTTTGTTTTACTTTTTTGGTCCACTGATATCTCCTATTCTTTAGCTACAATTGACATCAAATTTTTGAGTGGCTGAAACCTTTGTTAAAGGTTCAAGCTCCCTGTTTAAACACGGCCACAAAAATTGACCCCCCCCCCCGCATGATACCGTGGGCGGGCTAATCAACGTTTAGCCAAATTACAAATAACTATCAAACTGTTGGAAACAGAAAAAAGCACAATAACTGCATCTAGTGCTACTTACAACCATACTTGTCTAGTACCTTACGCAACATAGGGTTTGAACTGAGTAAGGCCTCCTCCATCAACGGAGTAAATGGCCCTATCTACAACTTACTGCTGTTCAGCAGAGCTTCCCGTAACTATCTCTGAAGACTGCTACTGTCTGATTGCTGGCATTTTGTGACTTACAAGGGAGGTAAGTGATTCCGGTTAACAACAAGCCACCATGACTGAAATGACATTGAACATTAATTAAAAATTATTCAGTTTAGCTAAAAAGTAAGTAAACTGTGGCAGTCTTACTATCCTACCCATTTGTTTGATCATGAGGTAGCTATTGGTAACTTTCCACCATAGCACAGCCTTAAGTAATTAACTGGGAAATGTTTTTTGTTGTTGTTGTTGTTTTTGTCTCACGGACACACTATACTCATAACTCTAGATATAAATTGTAAACTTAAAATTCAATTATAACACATATTCTCACTTGGCCTGACTATTTACCAAACCTCTACTTGAGTAAGGGTCTGGACACAAAAGACAAGCGAGCACACTAATGATACGCATTCATAGGCATCACAGTGGCCTATGAGTTGCAGCTGAATATTACATAACTTAATTTCAGTGTTGTTGATAGGCTATAATATGCCTTCATTCAGTATACACTGCTAATAGTCAGGTGGCTTAACAGCAATTTTGAAGGTTATTGTTACCGGGCAGACAAAAGCACCTAATTTTGTCCAGAGTTTGCTTATGCTTATGATATAGTGATCAATTTAGGAAGGGGTGCCACCTGGTAAATTTAATATTTGACAAGATTCACACCCACTAATCCTGACCAAAACGCCAATTTATTCTGTGTACACGCCAAAAGGAGATCCGTGAAGGTAATTCACACAATACATCATCCATGTCATCCTACTTCGGCCATAAGTATTTCTTATATGCCACACCCACTTTAGTCACACCCACTTTTCAGTGGTGGGTATTAATAAGAATAACAATGTGGCCATGTGGTGGTCAGCTGTATAAACTAAGAGATTCTGAAGAGGATTGTGGTTTCTTTTTTGGTGAGTCTTCATACAGTGTAGGTTAGCTACTACTACTTCATACATACTTTTAGAATGGGGGAGGAAAGTCTATAACTATAGTTCAGGATACATGATACTTACTAATTCAAAGTTTTACTTACTTTTAAAATATTTCTTTAACAGCTTGATCACCCTCCCCCAACAGTTCACTGTTTTACCTGTATTGCTGCTTTGTGATATGGAATTTAGCTGGAGTAGATGTGTCATTTGCCAGCAAGAGAGTGCTGAACCCTTGAAATGTCCACTAGAGAGCCTAAGAACAAGTGGCGAAACCTTCTATTCATCATTTTTAGAAAATGTGGAAGTGTTTCGTAGCATTGAAGCGCTTCCAACTGACATCTATTTTGGTGAAGTTACTGCTGATGATTTTAAACAACACCATGCATCTTGGCACAAATCATGCCATTTGAAGTATAGTAATTCTAAGTTAAAAAAGGCACAAAAAAGGAAGGCTACTAATCTGGACAATTCTGAAGAAAGAAGGCCAAGTAAGCGCTAAGCTTTGAACATTAGGCACTGCATGTTTTTTTAAAAAGGCATGGAAGAGGGAGATCTTCATCATGTTTTGACATTTGATGCTGATAAAAATATTAGAGATATAGTCTAAGACTTGCAAGACAATCAACTTCTCGCTCAAATTGGTAGTGGTGATTTGATTGCTAAAGAGGCCAAATATCATTTAAAGTGTCTTACTAGTTTGAGAAATCGCTATAGAAGTCATCAGCAGAAGTTTACTCAGGCACCAGAGGTCATTAATGAAAAAATGAATGAATCTAGAGTGTTTGTGGAACTAATCACCTTCATTGAAAAATCTGTACTTGGCCACTTCCATTGCACCAACTTTGCCAAGGCAAATAGAGGCTGGTCCATGGTTGTAACAGGGATTTGTCCTGGACTAAGGTGAGCTATCGCTTGTCTTTGGACATCCATCCCATGTTTGATCATCGAAGGGGTAGCCGCTTTCTCATAAAAGAGTGGAAGAAGTGCACACATACTAGGGGGAGCTTTTAAAGGTGGCTGTTGCAAAGCATGATGAGCTCCCCACACAATCTTATCGTCTTTGGCAAGTTCCTCTTTCTCCAAAAGAAGTAGTGCGCTATCAACCCATGATTTTTCTTTAATCATTGCCTGATCTAAGTGATTTTGTCTAGGATTAGTTGGCTCAGTATTTACACTAATCTTTGGGACAGCAACATCAGTATTTTTGAAAGCAATAGCTGGAACAATGGCGTAACTGTCTGGGAGATGATGCATTCTGGTTTGAGATGATGACCAAAGCAAGAGGTGATCTCTCATGACCAGGATTGTCTGAAGTTGGAAATTGCAAAGAGGCTAATTCTAGTTCCATGAAATGAAGACTGAGATGTAGTCGAGGTGGGATTATGATCGATTGTCCATGGCACCAATAGTGAACAACCCTTTCCTGAGACATGCAGGTGATACAATACCGTCTAGTTCAAACTGCTCACAGACTGTGGTGGCAATCCAGTCTTCAAGTTCCAATACCCGATCATAGGAAATGCTGATACTCATGTGATACAATTGGGTGATTAATTTCTTGCTTCTGGTAAGCTGGTGTATATTGAGGCCGATATAAATAGGCAATGGAGGTTCACGATCCAAATTGTGCCTCGACTTTGCTGAAAAAGAAGATACTTTCTTCATATTGTGCAGAATTAGCTGTCCAACAGTAAGGCAAGCCTGAGACTCGTGCTTATCTTGTTCATTCAAGTTGGGGCCATTAAGTATAAGAGAAATGAGAAATTTAAGGCTTGATGGAAGCGAATTTTCCTGACAGTTGGAAGTAAAAAAAACCATTAAATATTTAAACACTCATTAGTGAAGATATCATTCCGAATGATCTTTGCAGATTTGGCTAGAATAGTAGCATCCTCAGAAAAATCTCGCTTTTTCAGCGCATCTTTAAGCCTATCTTCCATCCCTTTTTTGAAAATAATTACAATATTTTTTCCATCACACTGTTCCTGGGCTTCAGGAAAATGGTGTAGCAAATTATTTTTCAATCGGGTCTTGTTTACTACTTTGTTTATGCCAAAATCACTAAGTCAATCAACATAAAGTGAATGGAGTTCTGCTAGTTTGAAGAGAAGAGTTCCAGAGTGTGTACATTTACATGTTGTCATGCTGGGAGGTTTGCACACAGAAATGGCCCTATGGAACACAGATGTTTTAGAGGCTTCGGGTTGGACTACATCTGCAGTGTTTCTAACTATGACGGTTTCTACCATCACACTTCCCCGAGCATAGCTAACCCTGGTCAACAAGTGTAGAGTTAAATTTTAATTGGAGATAAGAGATTGAACAATCGAAAAAAAAGAAAAGAAATCTATTGTAACCTCTGCTAGACTGAGCTACTGGCAGAAATCAATAGTTAAGACTACTGTAAACAACAATTTAACACCAAACGTGTAAATAAACAATTTTACAGTTCATTAAACATGAATGGTTGTTGTTGGCCACTGTTGTTTATCCTCACTGATGTCCTGGATTCAAGGATTTTCTGTCAAGATTACCATCTCCAACGCACCTGGGGGGGAGTCCCTGACACTTACACTATTAAAAATGTGTACAATATTTGTCCAGGACTCTACTCCTGAACAGAACACCTAAGCCCAGCCCGGCCCTGGCATCAGAACACTCGAGTCATTCACTCAATCCTAACTTATCTGACCACCCTTTATCTTTACGTATGCATAATGATATTCATTTCATAACCACAGACTTTCTGTCAGTGGTCCACATTATGTAATGTACGCAGGTGTAAGTCAATATTGTCGTCAACCTCTGTCAAACCGTGAAAGACACCTTGCGGGCGTGCGCTCTTTTGTGCGAGCAGTGGGCAAGGCTGAAAGCTCTAACGGGCCATCGGCTGCGCTTACTGTATTTCGTTGCGCCTTGTTAAGTTGGCATACCTGGTCCTTCGAGGGTTAAAGAAGGCTATCAGTGGGGCTGTACCTAGATTTGTGAAAGTCCCATTCATGGTCCTTCGAGCCGGATAGGCTAACTAAGTCTTTCCGGCGGCCCATCCCTACCTCAACTACTCTCCCAAGCTTCCTATGCTTCTGACTGAGGGCACTTCTCTCTATAGCAGCTCTGGCACTCCTGTCATTGCTGCTCGATTGAAGCTCTACCACAGTCAACTTCCACCTAACTCTCTCAATTGACCTTAGAGAAGCCTCCCGTGTCTCTACTGTCTCTTGATTGACACTGCTAAGCTTTCCGCTGAGCTCCCAAGCTTTGCCACAGCTTGCGCAACTCCCAAGCTACCAACAAAAAACTTCCGCCTAGCTTCTAAAGCCTGACAAAGCTTCCATCCAGCTTCAAACCTCCAAGCTCATCAATCACCAGCATGACAGAAAACAACGGTGGCCTTGAAGAAGACTTGGCAAGCAGAGCCCTTCCTCCCAAGGAACTCCTCTCCTCCTCTAACCTCTGGTGGTCTGGACCACCATGGTTGAAGTTTTCCCCGGACTCCTGGCCCTTCCTGCCTCTCCCTGGGAAACCTCCACCCTCCCCCTAGTCTCCTGCCTGTCAGTCACATGCAAACGTGACAGCCAGGAGATGGAATTCCTCAAAGATCTGACAATCCGATTTTCATACTGCCTGTCAGTCACATGCGAACGTGACAGCCAGGAGATGGAATTCCTCAAAGATCTGACAAACCGATTTTCGTCCTTCCATCATCTGACCAGAGTAGTTGCCTGGATTCAACGATTCCACCACAACTCCAAACTTTGCAAAAATGACAGACAAATTCTCCCAGTCGTACAATCCAGTGAAGTCTCAAAAGCTAAGAAGACACTCATCAGATTGGCTCAGCAGTCTTCCTTTGCTGGTGTCTTCTCGCTCATCCGGCAGGGGAAGACATTGCCAAAAGGACACTCCCTACGTCACCACCTGCTTGACATCAATGATGAAGGACTCCTCACAGTCACCAGCCGAGTGAGGAAGAAAACCGACACAAGTCAACCACTTCACCTGATCCTACTTTCCTCCAAGTCTCGACTGACCAACCTCCTACTCCGAACATTGCAAAAGACATATGGTCATCCTGGGATTTCCGCCCTCAGCTCCATACTTGGATACACCTACTTCATCCCTGGTCTCAGAAACCTTCTCAAGGGAATCTCGAGATCCTGTGCCAACTGTCAGAAAGCCTACAGCCAGACATTGTCTCATCAGATGGGCCTTCTACCAGCCATCACCGACGGAAGTTATCTTACTCCCGGCCACTTCCTGATAGGATGCCCACTGCAAGTTCCTCCAAATCCTGACTCTCCACAGGGTAAGATGAGCCTCCTTCGTCGATGTAACCTAGTATCATGTCTCACATCCGACCTTTGGAAACAATGGCTCGGCTCATACCTCTCCTCCTTAGCCGTAAGAGCGAAATGGATCCAGCCTGGCAGGCCGCCTCAGGTTGGAGATGTCGTCTTCGTAAAGGATGAGACCTTGGTGACTAGACAGATGCCAGTTGCAGTCATCACAGATGTCTTCCCTGTAGACAATGGACAGATCCGTGTTGTAGAGCTGAGATGCAAGGGCAAGACCTACAGGAGGGCCACCGAGAGACTGATCCCACTTCGAATAGAAGAAGCAGACTCTTCCAGCCACACCTCATCAACCGATGAGCACCTCCTCCCCCCGGAGTATGTCCAGGACTCTACTCCTGAACAGAACACCTAAGCCCAGCCCGGCCCTGGCATCAGAACACTCGAGTCATTCACTCAATCCTAACTTACCTGACCACCCTTTACCTTTACGTATGCATAATGATATTCATTTCATAACCACAGACTTTCTGTCAGTGGTCCACATTATGTAATGTACGCAGGTGTAAGTCAATATTGTCGTCAACCTCTGTCAAACTGTGAAAGACACCTTGCGGGCGTGCGCTCTTTTGTGCGAGCAGTGGGCAAGGCTGAAAGCTCTAGCGGGCCATCGGCTGCGCTTACTGTATTTCGTTGCGCCTTGTTAAGTTGGCATACATGGTCCTTCGAGGGTTAAAGAAGGCCATCAGTGGGCTGTACCTAGATTTGTGAAAGTCCCATTCATGGTCATCTCCTGGCTGTCACGTTCGCATGTGACTGACAGGCAGGACGAAAATCGGTTTGTCAGATCTTTGAGGAATTCCATCTCCTGGCTGTCATGTTCGCATGTGACTGACAGGCAGGACGAAAATCAGTTTGTCAGATCTTTGAGGAATTCCATCTCCTGACTGTCACGTTCACATAGTTGCCCTGTTCACCGGCACAAGTGCCTATAGATGCTCAAGAATGATGCAATGTGGGGAAAAATATTTTCCCCCTAAATGATAAACGCTAAAGATTAGCTGCAGCATCCAGAGCACGGCTAATGTGTAGTCCTATTACATGTATTTTAGAATAGAGTTTCAGTTTTGGTTTTTCCAATGTTCTAATTTCAATTTTCTAGTTTTAGTTTTTGTTTTCAAATATGCTAACTTCCATTTTAGTTTTAGTTTTGGTTTTTTGCTAAGGGAGGGGGCTGGGCTAGATAGTCGAGCAACCGCATACTGCTGTCCAACAGTTTGTTTTAGCCAAACAATTTACTCAGGTGCTATCAAGAAACAATTCGGTAAAGGGTTTTGCTTCTTGGGACTACACTGGTCATTCGTCTTTCAGTGATCTAGCTATACTTTTAGTTTTGACCACAAAATAAATTTAGTATTCATTTTTATTGGTCATCTCGATGACTTTTAGTTTTAGTTTTAGTCATTATCATCCTATGAAATTTAGCTGGTTAGTTTACTAAAATGGTTTAGGTGTAACTAAAATTAATTTTAGTTTTAGTTAACCAAAACAACACTAGAAAATTCCAGCAGTGAACCATACATCAAGGATTCACTTTAGATTAGACTAACTACTACGACCAATTCATGCACATATTGAAGGCAGGAGTTACAGCTTACTTGAAAGTAGTTGTTAGAAGCCTGTAGCTAACCTTTTTACTAGTAGCGTGTACATAATTTTTTCTCTCTTGCTGTACATTAATTTGCAATTGAACCATGATATGGCATCTATCTTAGTTAATCTAGCAAAAATTGTTGATTTCTCTAGTTACTTCGGCTACTTTGTGTTTGCAAACGAAATATACTTTTCTTGATTTAATTAAGCTGACTAGTTATATATCCACTAAGCTTGAAATTCCTGAGTTGTGGTGGCTCAAAGGCTAGAACACTGCAAACCTGGTATTCTGGGTTCGATTCCGCAGCTACAACTGAGAAGCTTTCATATTCTTTTCCATTGGCCCCATTGATCTATTCTATGGTAACCTGATTATTGTGTATAATGTTTGAATTGTTATGCATTTTTAGATGAACCATATCCTGCTGAAATTAAAGCATCAGGAGTTGAACTATCTGATCGAGACTTATATGATGTTATTGGACACGTTTTGAGACTAGGGATAAGTGGAATGAAATAGAATTAGGTTTGGGCATACCTGTGGACAAACTACAAGCAATTGAGACAGATAATAGAAAAGTTGCTGATTGCTTGAGAGAGATGCTGACTTATTGGTTACGGCAACCTGACTTAAACAGAAACTACAGCTCTTTGGCAAAATCTCTGAGTGGAAAACAAGTTGATCGTTCAGATTTGGCCAAAAAATTACCAGCATGATTACATTATTATCATGTACTAGTTGTTATTATAATACAAACTCTGTATGTTATATCAGTTAGTTCTTGTAAATTGATAGTGTTTGTAGATCATCTGAGGTTATTTTTTTGTTTTCGTTTTTTATTTAGACAGAGCTAATTGATGTTGTTGTTATTGTTGTAGTTTTCCTATTTCAGTATCCATGATACCACATTATTGTGCTTCCTGGAGTCATCAATTGAAATTCTTCAGACTGATAGCTGTTAGCTACTTGATGTCATAACAAGTTTGTTTTCAAAGCCATGATTAGCTAAACCTGCCTCTGCAATAGGTAGCTATTGGTAAGAGAATCAAACTAAAAAAGGAAATAGTGTGTAGTTCACTTGATTTATATAGTAAGTGGATCTTGGGAGGAAAGGGTATTGAGACACCATCTTAATTTCTATGACACCAATCATTTTTTCTTGTGTAATGTTTAGCCTTATTTAATATTCACTGAAATAATATATGGAAAAGGGTAAACTTTGATTTGACATCCAGTGGTGCTAAGGCAAACCGAAGAAGTATAGCCATGGATTTAGAAACTAATCTAATGCAAGCAATTTGACAAAGAAGGAGTCAACTATGTGTTTCTCTGGCTCAAGCATAGCAATCAATCCAAACCTTGTTAGCTATTTATCCAATGCAAAACTAACCTAATAAATTAACCAAATTAAATTAAAAAAGTAGGATGAATTGATAAGACTTACTTTATTTACTCTATCACTTATTATGGTAGTGTATTTAAATTCTTCATTGATTTAATCATTATGTAAAGACTTACATATTAGCTACAATTCATAAATAATTTGACTAATCAAAACAACTATTAGGATATTTTCTATATTTTTGTTTTAGATTTTTTTATTTACTCCAATAAATGTAATTTATTTAGTACACAAAATAACATATTCAGGTTGCAACTGTAATAGCACACGACAATTGGGTAAAGCTATAAAAACTCAGCCAAACTATCACGCAAAGACTACTAACTAAAACTAAGGGAAAAAGACAAAATATCTCCAGACTTAAACACACTGACTAAGGCCTATCCACTATTCCCAGTATGCTCAAGATCCCTATCAGTACTCAGTCTCAAATTCAAACAAAATGATACAGAACTAGAGAACAAAGTACAATTACAGAACATATAACAAAACAAAATGAATGATACACAAAAGCAAGCAAGAACTATAAAAAGTATGGACAAGCTAAGTATAACAGATAAGAAAAGGAAAGCACAAAATAGTGAAGGAAAAAATGAGGGAGTTAAAGAACTGAATAGAATGAGAGTGTTACAAGTATATATGTGAGTGGAATGGAATGGGGATTGCATAAGATAAGGGCAGGCATGAGAAAGGTAATGTTAGAATAGAATAATTGTTTGTATGAATGCAGTGAAGGTACACTAATTAGTGAATAGGTGGTCCATTAGCACCTACAGCTAAATCAGTCCACAGAGCTAGCCTGTAGTTGAGGGGTGTGGCTGCTCCATATTCCCTCCCGAAGGCATCTCTGTAGGAGTGGCTTCTGTTTCACATAAGAGCAGTGACAGTTTCGAAACTGGTCTTCGGTACGTTCCCTTGTCGGTCCGGACATCTACTACTCGAACAAAGCCATCTTGTCCCGGGTAGACTTGAGTGACTCGTCCTAGTGGCCATTTACACTGGAATACAGTCTGGTCTTTTACAAGAACAACATCTCCTATCTTGATATTTCTGCGAGGCTTGACCCACTTCTGATAGCGATTGATAATGTTCAGATATTCTTGAGACCATCTCTTCCAAAACTCTTGGGCTATTGACTGTACAAGGTTCCATCTTTTGTTCAACTTGCGTTCCGTGTTTGTGAAGTCTTTATCAGACAAGGCCGTAATTGGTTGTCCAATCAAAAAGTGTCCAGGGGTGAGAGGTTCCAATCCTGTTAAGTCTTGACTGTCAGCTGGTATCAAAGGACGGCTGTTCAACACAGCTTCGACTTGTGCCAGAACTGTGGAATATTCTTCATATGTTAGTGAATATCCCTTGGTAGTAGCTGAGAGGTGTTTCTTAGTAGATTTCACTGTTGACTCCCAAAGGCCGCCGAAATTGGGAGAACGTTCTGGAATAAAGGTCCACTGCACTCCATTGTTGGAGCAAAACTTGACGATGGCATCAGATATGTCACGTTTATTGAGGGCATATGTCAGCTCACGAAGGTCTCGGTTGGCTCGAACAAAATTTGACCCGTGGTCCGAATGTATCATTCTAGGTTGACCACGTCTAGCAATAAATCTGCGAAGAGCTGCAATAAAGGCATTAGCTGTCAAGTCTGTCACTAACTCCAAATGCACTGCTTTCACTGTGAAACTGACAAAAATACAAATGTAAGCCTTCACATACGCCGGCTTCCTGACACGTCCCAGCTTCAAAGTAACTGGCCCAGCATAATCAACGCCTGTGTCAATGAAAGGAGGTCCAGGAGTAACTCGAGCAGCTGGCAGCTGACCCATGAGCTGGTGATAAGTTGTGGCCCTTTGTTTCTGGCACGTCACACATCCACGATAATATAGTCTTGGCCACTCTTTTGCAGGACAGAATGTGAAAGTCTCTACTTGCTACTGCAATTATTTGCTGTGGACCAGCATGAAGGTGTGTTTCATGTATCTCGCGCAGAATCAGGTGTGAGAGGTGATCCTTGCCATGTAGAATGAAAGGATGCCGATGATTATATCCAAGACGTGAATGGCGAAGTCTTCCTCCTACTCGCATGAGCTTGTTAGAGTCCAGGAAGGGATTGAGACATCTCAGGTTGCTCCCTGTAGGTAGCTCCTTTTCTGCCTGCAAGCACAACACTTCACTGGGAAAAAACACACACTGGGATAGATAAACAATAACATTGAGTGAGTGGTTAAGTTCAAGAGGTGATAATGAATGATCTGACCACGTTCTGTTCTTTTTCTGACAAGCTCTGTAGAAGCGATAGATGAAGGCAATGATACGTTTTAATTGAGTGAAACTAGAATACCGAGATACAAGATCGAATTTCTCGACTTGAACTGTTAGGATGTGTATTTCTGGCGCAGTTTCCTGTTGACTATGAGTCTTCGGAATGACAGGCCATGTAGAGGGTTCATTCAGCAACCAAGCTGGACCATCCCACCATAAGTCATGCTCAAGTAATGCAGAGGGTAACACACCCCTAGAGGCACAGTCTGCTGGGTTTTGACTACTGGGAACATATCTCCATGTGGAAGCTGGCATAAGATCAAGGATTTGAGACACTCTATTGGCTACATAGGTGGGAAGTTTTCTGGGATTTTCATCTAACCACGCCAAGACTATTTGAGAATCTGACCAAGCATATATCTGAGAAATAACCAGTTTCAATGCTACTCTCACAGTTTCCATTAATTCAGCTAAGAGCAAAGCACCTGCTAACTCTAACTTGGGTATAGTAAGCCTCTTAATAGGAGCTACTCTAGTTTTAGAGATTACCAGAGATACTGTGACACTTGAGTCAGAGTAGAAGGTTCGAAGGTACACAACAGCTCCAAATCCCTTCTCAGAGGCATCAGAAAAGCCATGGATTTGTCTGGAGCTGATCTCCTTGCTGGGGTCAGCATAACAACGTGGAATACATCGATGAGACAGGACAGGAAGTTCAGAAACCCATCTCGACCAATCGGCTAAGATATCGCTAGGTACAGAATCATCCCAATCAACTCTGGACTCCCACACCTGCTGAAGTAATGATTTAGCAAACAGAATTACAGGTGCAAGCCACCCCATGACATCATAGACCTTAGCTATATTGGAGACTAGTTGTCTTTTGGTTAGTTTACCATGGTACTCAATCTTTGGAGGAATAGAAACATACATGTCATCTTTCAGTGTGTTCCAGTGTAGCCCTAATGTTTTGGGACAGTCATCATGGGACACAAACTCCATTACAGGCTCCTTTTCTTTCAACTCATCAGGAATAGACTCAAGAAGTTTTTGAGAATTAGATCTCCACTTCCTAAGCAAAAATCTCCCTTTTTCCAGCAGTTTATTAAGTTGAGGACGTAGTTGTAATGCTGATTCTACTGTGTCAGTACCAGAAAGCAAATCATCGACATAAAAGTCAGTCATTACTATTTCAGCTGCTGTCGGAAACTCAGAGTAATGATCTTTAGCTACTTGTCGTAATGTTTCGGTAGCAAGGTAAGGTGAGCTAGTGACCCCAAAAGTCAAACGTTTCATTCTGTAGTCACTTACAGGTTCATTAGGTGAGGAACGGAAAACAAATCGATGTAAATCTCTATCTTTCTCAGCAATTAGGATTTGCCTAAACATCTGGGATATATCTGCAGTCATAGCAACACGATGTATGCGAAAGCGAAGTATTTGTTGCACAATATGGCTGTATACATTAGGCCCTGAAGATAGAATGTTATTGAGAGATTTACCATTAGTTGTCTTTGCTGAAGCATCAAAGACTATGCGTACTTTGGTTGTGGTAGAGCTCTGCTTGGTTACAGCATGCATGGGCAAATAATAACACTGTTTCTCACCCACACTCACTACTTCAGAAGTAATTCTCTCTGCATGGTCTTGATGAAGATAGTCCAGCACTGCATCTCGGAAAACTGGCCAGTCCCCCCGTTTGGTTAGTGATTTCTCCATAGAGTATAACCTTCGGCATGCTGTGTCTCGAGATTCGCCTAACTTGTGAGATTGGATCTTGTGGGGTAGAGCAACTTCATATCGGCCATCTGGCTGTTGGTGTACTGAGTCACGGAAAGTCTCCACTGCTTGCTTTTCTTCAGCATTGAGAGAGCTATCCAAGGGAGTTGGCACTTGTTCCACCTCCCAGAACTTCTTCAAGAGCTGGTCCAAGTCTTCCTCAGGTTCACAGGTCACATGGAGGTGAATGGAATTGTTGGACTGAGCTCCTTCACATTCACCAGTGATAGCCCAGCCAAAGACTGTTTGGAAGGCCATAGGTTCTTTGTCGCCACCTGCAACTGTACTAGGAAGAATAATTCTCTTAAGAACATTAGAGCCAAAGATAGCATCTATTTTCCCTGGCTTGTCAAATAAAGGATCAGCTAAGTCTAAACCCTTTATGAATTCCCACTTGTTTGCACCCAACACTGGACTAATAGGTAACTCATCTGACACCTTGTCCACGAGATATGCTTTCACATTGATAGGATTGGACGGTTGATACTTGTTCTCAACCTCAAAGGATGTCTTCATACGACTTGGTTTCAGTGGACATCCTTGTGCTCCTTTCAGTATAGTGGTTGTCTTTGTCTTTGGCAAACCCAGTCGAGTGGCAACTCTTGTGGCTAGCAAGGATGAAGTAGCTCCAGTATCAATCAGGACACGTATCTTCATTCGATTCCCATTATCTGCTCGCACAATCACTTGGGCAGTCATTTGCAGAGTGGGCAGGTCGTCTTCCTCCATGGTAGCTAGAGCCATTTGGACAGAGGTAGACTGCTGAGGTTTAGGTTCATTCTGCAATGGGGGAGACTCGTGCTGTGGAACAGGATCAGTGGCAGCTGGTTTACTTTGGTGTGCTGGGCTCTTATCCTTATGGAGCATAGAGTGATGCTTGCAGTCACATCGACTACATCTCTTGCTGGAGGGACAGTCCTTGGTGCGATGTTCAGCAGAAAGGCAATTGGTACATTTCCGGAGACGCTTGGCCATTTCAAACCGCTCCTCAGCACCTGCATTCTTAAAAACAACACAATGATACAAAGGATGAGGATTACTATTACAAAGATCACACTGAGATGACTTCTCTACAAGGTTGAAGGCTGCTCTGAAAGGCTTCTTCTTCAGAGGAAATGCAGAGGTTGCGAATGGATTGTCATCGTGAGAACTTGGATCACTGTCACTCTTTCTCAAAGACTTGACTTGTTCCTTCAGGAATTTCTGAAATACTGGTACAGGAGGGATGTCTTCATAATCTGCCGTGTACTTGGACCATTCAGCGTAAGTCTTGTCTGGCATACAGAGAACTGCCATTGAAGTGAGAATGCAATCTGCTGCATATTGCCCGGTAGCTTTTAGTCCAGTAACATGTTTCTCCCAGTGTGCACTGAGCTTCATGAGATTGTCATAGTTGTGTCGATAGCCTTTGGTATCACTCAAAGCCTTGATGTGTTTACGGTGTATCTCCCTCTTGTCATCAAAGGCATCTTTTAGCAATTGGAGCAGAGTGCTATATGTATGAGTATCACCAGTAGGAGGGGACACAATGTCTTGAGCTAGTTTGCTCTTCATAGAAGAACGTAAGTAAGATAGTTTTTCTTCGTCGTTCAGATCTGGATTTTTATCCACAGCTGTTGAGAAGCGCTCCCAGAAGACTGGCCAATGTATTTGTTTGCCATCAAAGGTAGGTAGCTCAATCTTTGGTAACCGAATGTTCCCACCAGACCTAGGCGTAGCAGGTGAAGAGATAGACAAGTGAGTGTCACTATCAGAGCTGGGTAATGAGGCTAGAGGAACAGCTTTGGAGCGTACACGAGACTCCATTTCCCGTTTCATCTTTAAATAATGAGTTTGAAATGCTTTGCGAACATCTTCCAACTCAGTAACATGGCAACTGTAGACTGAAAGCTTGTCGATCTTGCCACTGAGACTAGCAATGTCCTCTGAATGAGTAGCTTCTGAGTCTGCCTCCATAGAGACTTCAAGGGCATGTACATCACCATCCACTTCAGTTGCCAGCTTGTAAAAGAGATTCTTTGAAATTAGTTCATTGGTATTTTCAACAATTTCCAAAGTCAGATCGTAGATATCATCATAGGCTTTATCATCATCAGCAATGCTAGGTTCTTCATCATAGTAAGTTGTCATAATTGTTCTCTCTCTCTGAATGTTGTCGGCCACTTCATCAATAGAAGTTTTTAGCTGTTGAAGCTTGCCAGTATCGACTTTGTTGATGTCCCGCTTAAGGAGTGTCTTCAACTGTCTTCCCAAGCTTTTGGTGGTTTTCTCCATCTGCTTTCGGTTGCTTCGCAAGTTTTTGAGAGAAGGTACTTCTTCTTTGTCCATGGCACAATTAGACAATGATAGAAAACTACAAATAATCAAACTCAAACTAGGAACAGTTGCCTTGCTAACTAGAAGCTGAGAATTAGCAGAGAGCTAGAAGTGACTGTTGTTTGCTGTTGGAATCTGGCAAGATAGAGTCAAGCACAGATCCGGCTCGAAGGACCAATTATGTAGTAGCACACGACAATTGGGTAAAGCTATAAAAACTCAGCCAAACTATCACGCAAAGACTACTAACTAAAACTAAGGGAAAAAGACAAAATATCTCCAGACTTAAACACACTGACTAAGGCCTATCCACTATTCCCAGTATGCTCAAGATCCCTATCAGTACTCAGTCTCAAATTCAAACAAAATGATACAGAACTAGAGAACAAAGTACAATTACAGAACATATAACAAAACAAAATGAATGATACACAAAAGCAAGCAAGAACTATAAAAAGTATGGACAAGCTAAGTATAACAGATAAGAAAAGGAAAGCACAAAATAGTGAAGGAAAAAATGAGGGAGTTAAAAAACTGAATAGAATGAGAGTGTTACAAGTATATATGTGAGTGGAATGGAATGGGGATTGCATAAGATAAGGGCAGGCATGAGAAAGGTAATGTTAGAATAGAATAATTGTTTGTATGAATGCAGTGAAGGTACACTAATTAGTGAATAGGTGGTCCATTAGCACCTACAGCTAAATCAGTCCACAGAGCTAGCCTGTAGTTGAGGGGTGTGGCTGCTCCAGCAACATAATTCTGAGTAATAAAGTCACCGTAGCTATTAGTAAACTAGCATTGGATTGAATGTGTCTGGATAATGTGTCAATAAATATAACTTGGAACTGATACAAAGTAAAATTGTACAAAAAAAATTCTTATTACAAAGACAGAATGATTATTTTTAATTGCTCTCTCTCTCTCTCCCTCCATCATGATATCATATCCACACTATATAAAAGCAAAACATTAGGTGTAAAATACAAATGTAACTCATAAATCATTAAATATACCTACCAGTACTGGTTGTCCAATTCCTCAGTGATGAAGAACTTCACTCCCTTTGTGATAGTAGATCTTGTTGTGGTTTGGGCTCTGAACAAGAAATCAAGTTTGGCGGTCACAAAAGAGCTCGTCTTTTTTTCATGACCAATACTCCACTCCAAATCTTGGTTAAGTCCAACAGATAATACACTGGGTGGTATGTCTTGACTTAAAAATGACTGACTTTCACCTTTATCCAAATTTCATTACCCTATAAAGTGGTAACATAGGTTGTTGTTAGCCAGCGACTGCTGACTGCTGGTTGTGATAGACGTGGTACTTTCGGCAAGTCGATGGCAGGTGAGGTCTTGGGTCTCCGGAGAGGTGGGCCAAGTTGGAACTATTACCGCTGGTGCCAGTTGTGTCCAAAGTAGAATCGCTGCCATCAGAATCTTTGTGAAATAGCTACCCAAATCCCTTCTCAGATTTGAATACAAATTTCTAATTAAAGGGAACGAGGACTATGACATAGAACAGAAAAGCACAAAGACTGATAACTGTACAGCTGGAATACAAATATATCAAGGTAAGGTGGAGCCCTTAGCCACACTGCCCTTTTACACACACACACACACACACACACACACAGGAACATACTACTCTGATACACTAAATACACTGATTTCACTAAATAATCCTGGTGGGTGCATGTTCCCACAGATATCATTCTGCTTAATGTGAAGTGATGGTTGCTATACAAATGGGATATCAGTTCTGCTTGAATGCTCATGCATAGGTTAGGAAAATACTTAGCTATTATCTAAATGTGAAATTTTTTTCTCAAATGTTTGCTGATCAGTTGGATAACTTGGTAGACCGCACACTTGATGATGGGTAGAGAGCTAATTGTAGCTATCTCTTTAAATGAGTCAAGTATTGACTATATTAATTAAATCAATAAGGCTACTACAACACAAGATGGCAATAGATACAACCATAGATGGTGAGGAAGTACCAAAAGTCTCACATGGAGAGAGAGAGAGAGAGTTGGGCCAAATACTAGTGTAAAAGTGGGCACGTGTAGGAAGTGAAAAAAGGGGTGGGGTGGGTAACATGATAAAATGATGAATAGTGTCAATCACAGGTCCTTTCAGTCTGCTAGTTTGTAGGCTGAACCAGGAAAGGTAGAGGGGGAGGGAGGCCTCCAAACATAATTTTTTGGCACAGTCTCAAAATGTGATTAATACTACATTAATTATCATTGAAGTGCAGCATAAAATTTTCATAATAATTGACAGGTGTGCAATTCAATTTTATATATTAAACTAGGTTTGTTTGTTGTTGTTGTTTTGGTTCTAAACTAGAGAATTAGCTAAAAAGGAAACTGCCAGTAGCTACCGTCAAGCATTACCTGCTATCAGTTTTTAGCAAGCGAACCACAGTTCTTATGATGCCTCTAAACAATGTAGCTATGTCACCACAAAGATAATTTACTGCTGCAGCAAATAGCTAGCACAAGAACATTAGCTAGTTCTGTCTCCCCTTATCGTGGGCTGAAGCGGTATCGGTAAGATATGTCCCAGCAAGCCTAAAGCTTAAGTTAACAGCAAATTAGTTGAGGACTACTGGTATAGCTATGAGAACGGGTACCTGACCAAGTCTCAAACAAAAAGGACTAGTCACAACCAGTTGGGACATCCTTTCCGACATTTCATCCTGTACATAAAAGCGGTAAAAGCGGTAAAGATCGATGATACTAGGGACTGTGAGCCTCGCCCCTTTTTTTTTTTAAACAATAGCCGTCAACTTCTCCATTTTAGTGCTCAATGATGCAATGCTCGCAATCATTTGTAAGTTATAATCATTATGTATTCCACTAGAATCAGCTGAACTATATTACGAATACAACCTGAGACAAAATAATTTACACTTCGAGACCCTTTATATTTTAGTGCCCCCAGCTTCAGGGCTGAGCTTCTATAGGTAGAGTCCCTCCATTTGTGTTGTCAGAAACATTCGCTCTGTGTTCAGAATTCGCCAGACGATGCACTTCACCATTGATGTCATGGTTAGAAATAGTTGCTATGTTCTAAATTAGTTCAGCACCATGCAGTTATTGTGAACTATCATATTTATGATCCCCCAGGCCCTAAGTGTAGTGCTCTCGCTGTGCTGAGGACACTACAACTTAAAGCCTTTGGGACCCTAAAAACGGTAATTTCTTTAAGGTGTCGTGCCTAATATGGAATTGTTTTAATACAGGTGCTTGGTGCAGTATTGATCCTATGTGTCAGCACATTCACTTGTAAGTTCTAAGTAATTTAGGAGATAATATGGCATATATATCATTGTACGTTTTTATTGGAAACTGTGTAGTTCCCAGAGTCCTCAATAATATTTAAAATTTTAACAAAAATATTAAGATGTTGTTACTAAAGTTATTTTTAATGATAGCAAACTATGAGAAATAACTAATAATGCTCACATAGTGAATGAACAGACTCTTTTGAAAATGGGACGAAAAATTATTTTTGTGACAGGATGTGCAAAAACAGCCCACTTTCGCACAATTGACAAATAAAATGAAACATGACTGGTTCATTTTTGCCAAATAATTTTTTAGCTTGTTTGTATCATAACTTCTTTTAGTTTTCCTCAAATTTTAGTTGTTATCACGGACTGCACACTAAAATAGTCTGGACAGCATGTCACTGAACACAAATTGAAGAGTTTATTGTAATCATTATTGACTATGGAAAAGAAAAGTCATGTGAAGAAATCATGCTCATATATAATTGGTCAAAACATTGCTCCATTCCCCGGCACAAGTGCCTATAGGTGCTCAAGGATGATGTAATGTGGGGAAAATATTTCCCCCTAAATGATAAATGCTAAAACTTAGCTGCAGCGTCCAGAGCATGGCTAATGTGTTGTTCTATTACATGTATTTTTAGAATAGAAATAGCTGCCACGTAACGAAGATATTTGGGCTAAAAATATACTTGACCTTAGTTCGAAAAATGGCGAGAATTTTGTCTGTAACTGAAGCTCTGGATCTTGTGTGTGATGACTTTTTCGATGGTGAAATTGAGAGTTGGACTTGCTTGTTAAAGCTGTTATTTCAGTGCTGTTGAGGAAACTACTAGTTTCAACTTGAGAGCTACTAGAGTACTAGCAGGTATGTCGAAGAGGAATAAAAGCTCGTATTCCAGGTAAGACAAACAGCTATTTACACTGTGTATTTGAGAAAAAAAGTAAGAAATAGTTTTCCTGGGCACATGGTGGTAAGTTTTATTGTGCCTAATAACTTTCCCGGGAATATGGCGCTAATTTATTCACAGCTGTAAACTTTCTTTTACTAACTCCCAGAAATGAGTAATGATTTGAGTGAGCTACCTTTGCTCTCTGAATTACTTTGGATTTCTTCTATTTTTTTAAAGGATGATGTCTTTACTTCTGCAACGTTTGAATATTATTGAGATGATGGTAATACTGATTATGTTGAAGGCAAGGAAGTTTGACAAAGTAGTGGATGAATGAATAGAAATGCGGAGTATGAGTAAGAAAATTTCTAGGTGAGGAGTGAGTGTGTGCAGAGGACTCGAATTATTATAGAGAAATTTTTTTTATTCTTGATGTTCTTTTTGCCCAGCTATCAGTCACGCCTCCCTGGTATCATCAGTGAGCAACAGCATTGCTGGCTGAGATAACTTTCTTTTATAACAGTAAAAAATATCTAATCATGAGCACCCAATTGCTAATATTGCACTTGAACGTATACAAATCACATCGTTACATATAGTTATGTTTTGGCACAATAACCACTTTGTGGTGTGTTGCTAGGCAATGAAATTTGACCATAAATGTTGAACAATACTGTACTTTCACGTGATATACATATGGTTGCTAGGTACTCTTTTAAACTCTGGATTTTATATAGTTTTTAAACATCATTCATATGAAAAAAGAAAATCACTAAATTTTACCGGTGAGAGGGTTAAACTTCATAGCGAAAAACTTAACACAAACAAAGCTTGTGAATTATTTAATTTGGGGGAAATAGGTGGGGAAAGAGAAAAAAAGATCAAATTGGGTGTGAAGAAATGATATTATAAACAGCTGGCTGAATTAACAACTGTAATAATTTTGTGTTAACGTGTATATTCTTTGTTAATCTCCCAGGCACACCACAATACTTTTTTTGTAGCCTAGCTAAATTAAAAAGAAAATATGTGAAGAGTGCATGGATACTTTTTGACATAACTCTCAGATATAGTTCGAAAAAGTACTGATATACTTGCTAAATTCGTTAATCGTGAAGAAGAAATTACCTCTTCCTTGATCACACTCAACGTAAAACGGCTAACTTATTCAAACGCGTCACTTACATACGCTAAAACAGTATACTGTCTCCAATCCCTCTAATAATCATCAAATATTGTTACTTTCTGGTTCTCCCAAAGATCAAAGACAAAACCTGCATTAGAAAACACCATAGAACTCTGCTGCAAAGGTGGCAGACAATATTCTAATAAATACTCTCTGCAAGGAAAAAGCAGGAGCTTGTGCGCATCATCATTATTACCAAACCGCTCATTCCGGTAAATGCTCACTTGTAAACAAAAACTTAGAAAAATTGTGCCAAAAATGTTACGACATGACGGTCTTCTGCGCAGACTTAGTTAAAACTAGGCTATGCATTAAATTAGACATTGCATGGAGCCAATGCTAGATTTCTATTTCAAGTGCTAGCTTAGCTATAGACGTAGCTAACAAAGTTACTGTCAAATTGTAGGATTTAGATAGCTAGCTATTGCAGCTAAGTTTGCTTACTGCTTTGTTTGTAAACTTCTATGAACCTGTATATCAGTATATTAGCTAAAATTAAATAAAACTATAGTAGGAAATATAAAGTAAAAAACCGTTAATAATACGGATCAAAATAGTGATGTCAATATCATTTTATCGAGTACTGATGTTCCTGAGGAAGATTCAGTTGCTTCATTTATGGAAACTGGATGCCAGTACAAACTGTGGAGAGGTAAAAGCTGTGCCCTCGAATTTTCTACTTTGTTTGTAGAAAATGTTCATTTAAGTGGCTTGACTTTGTCCAAATCTGAACTTGATATGATTGTAATGGGACAAAATTATGGCTAATTCCAGTTATAGTAGCATAACTGAAGCTTCTAAGTCTGAACTTGATATGATTTAATGGGACATTAACTCTAGTCGCTAACAAGAGGTAGTGCCATGCACTCTTATTACCTATCTATCATACGTTTGGCAGGAACTGGGCTGGCACCCGTTTAACCCGAGGTAGGTGTGTTCACCCAACCCTCACATGCAGGTAAATCCCCAGCTTTGGGGGGAAGGCCCCTTTTGCGCAGATTGCCGCGCGCATTTGGGGCCTGGTGGCCAGCCCAGTTTCACACCACATGATTTGTGATGGATTAACCATCCCCGTTATTAGGAGGACGTTATGGGTGGATGGTGGGAACTAGAATTGGGCAGCCTTCTCGCCAATCTCCGCTACCTGAACTCGTGGCCACGTGCAGCCCGTACGCATGCGTTTCCTTACGCGGGTAGCTTGTTGCCACACCTCCTCGGTGTGGGCCGCCGCCGTGACCCAGCTCCCGCCGTTAACCTTATTTAACTACGTTAAATGGCATAAATTATGGCTAATTCCAGTTATAGTAGCATAACTGAAGCTTCTAAGAATGTACTGAAGAAATACACCAAATATTTTATCAAGACAAGTAAGTTTGCCCTACTATGTTTTGGTTCAAGTACACTATCAGTGAAACACAGCTAAAGAATAAAATTCATAGGTTCAAAAAACTAGTCAGTTGCCTCATAACCATGGAAATTCGAGGACATTGCCACACAATTCCTTTTCCCTCGATCTGTGGAATTTGTGATTCGGTTGCTTTTAAATTATTATCAAAATGACATCAAAAGTGAACATATAATTAGAGAGCTCTCAAATAGAGACCAAACTTGTGATACTAAAGTTATTACCCAGAGACCAAATACGAATGTGTTACATTCTTTACTAATTTATCTATGATGATATTTTAATAATTCACTGGACTATAATGTTTATTTATCTTCTGTGTCATGAAGCATGTTCATACAACCAGTTCCCTTAAAGTTGCCACAAGCAGAATTGCATTCGATGTTGTGCTTCTTGCATGAGCATCTTAGAGTAGTACATTCAATGGCAATTACATCTGATTACCTGCTGCAAGTGATGAGGAGCAGGGGGTAGCGCTGTTAGTGTGAAGAGCATTTCTTGTAGCCCAGATACATTCATCAGGTACCCAATGGATACAAGAAAGCTTATCTCAGTATGAAAGCCACCAAGACACAAAACAAATCCTCTGAAATTATTATTCTCATGTTCTGATTCAATTATCATGAGAGCTTTTGTTCGGGTCATGCCACCACATCCAAACAAGGGCCAGACTCTTAGAAGACTCACTATTGAACTCTTATGTCATAGTTATTTACATATAAGTTGCATGTTTCACCTTACCAATATCATTAACTCTTAATCATATTCATAGCCATATGCACCCACTGACTTTGTATCACAGTCATCCACATATAAGTCTTGTAAGTTGTATACCTGAATTTGCCTATTAAGACATTGAGCGAGGATCTACCATACAGCCATTGTCTGCCGTTGTCTCTCACGCTAGCTAGCAGTGAGGCCTTAACTTGTGCGCTGTGGGCAGACACTTTGATAGGCCACACGGTCCTTCGAGTCAAGGCCATTTACGTGAGAATTTATGCGCTCCCGTATGGCTTTCCACCACAGTGGCTGATCATATGTTAAAATTGGTGTGACACCATGTCTCTGTGCATGTTCACTAATGAACATGAGTGTAGAATAAATGCATGTAGTGTCACTAGAATTCATGTCAACTATGGACAGAAACACAACTGATGCCTAACTTGGGTGGCCACCCTCGTGTACATACTGCATCATCCCGGACCATGATGGTCTGGGAAATCCTAAAATGAATGATGTTTTCCATAGCACATAAAGATTTTCATAACAGTTCTAAGCCTTGAAGTCTAACAGCTTTTGGAATGTCACAGCAGAAATTTTATGTCTTTCTTCCTCGTGATGAACCCTTCCAACAGCAGCTACATCAAGAGCAGTTACATTGGCTCTGCAGATTGACAATTCTGCATTGGTTTCAGGGGTAATGCCAACAATTATACCCATACCATGGAAGGTGTCATGACCATCCAATGTGTGAATGTTGCGGTCAACATTATCAGCTGCATACTGGATGAATTCTGTTAACAGGTTGTGAATGTCAGTTCCATGTGACCGTGCAATATTATGCTCAAACTTGTATACTTCTTGGTAGTAGCAACAAAATCCATGCTGATGGAGGGAGTCACCCAGCCCTAACTGTTGTGGTGCTAGCTGAACTCGGAGTCGAGTTGTTTGCATCACTGCTTGCCCAATTAAAGCAACATTTACTCCAGCTTTCTTCCCAACAAAAATATCTTCTAGCAGTACCCTCAGAGTATTTGGGAAGTACTCTATCCCAGCCTCTGGTGAGGTCAAGTGATTGCAATGGGAATAAACTTGATAGGACATTTTTAATGGCTTTAATGTCTTCCTTAGTAAGTTTTGCAGGTGTTTTCTCCTCTACAGTGAATTGTTTTTGCTGCTTACTCTGTAGTAGTCCTAAAGTACCAATCTTGCTGTTATTCCGAATGTGACAACATTTGGTTTGCCATTGATCTCTATCTGAATTAGTCCTCACCAAAGTGTTTTTCAAACTTAGCCTTCATGAGGCAATATGTATAAGCTTCATAATAGTGTCTGCTAGTCTCTGGTTCATAAAGTTAATCAGATCATTGATTGTCATTTGCTCATCATCATTATCATACAGTATTTTTCTACATCCAAAAACACTTCAACCCTCAAGTTGTTTAGAGCACGTCCAAGCTTTGGCCTTTTGAAATCCTTTGCAATGAATTAAGACATTGGTATCTGCTTCTTCGTGCAAAAATTGACACTGCAATTCAGATGGTAGATTGCATCAGCAGCATGCAAGTCATGCACATGTAGAATGCCTGCCTTCACAGTGTCAGACCAACCATCAGCTCACTCTTGGCAAATTATTAGAACTGTCTCCTTTATTCTAATGGTTTCCACCTGAAGAACATCATGTTTACATTTTCCCCCAACTTAGCTGTTTTTCCACAGAAGAAGGTCTGTTTTGAATGAAAAATCCTCCACAGATGACCAAAGCATAGCTCATTCTTTACTTGTACTTGGCATGACCTAATCTTCTTTAGTGTCTTTTGCAATTTGAAAGGATGACAGATTTGCGCTGACACTCCTAATGCACTACATACAGGCGTAGTATGAATACTGTATGTCCTTGCATCACTGGCCTTATTAATACTTGAACTCCCCTTAGCTGTTAAAATAGAAGATATGCCTCTTGTGCTAATAGAAGCCTGGCCTATAAATGCACTTCACTGGTTCTGCTTCTATTGCTGAAAATAAAGACTTAGAATTGCAGTTTTGTCCCTTTAAGATCAACCAACACTTCTTTATATGTCAGATATCTGCAACAATATCTCAGCATAGTGTTGGTTTCCATCAGTATAATAGCAAAACTGAAAGAAATGGGAGAGAGGAGTCACAATTAAAAGTTCAGATGACAATGATGCAATGACCAGGTGCTAAATGGTGCACTATTGCTGCTGGAATTTTATGAATAGAATCAAAGAAAGTCACTAAAGAGAAAATAGAATTTTAAGTTAACTTTAAACTGTAAAGATTATCTTCACTGACTGAAGACTCATTAATATACACAAAGCATCAACTGTTAGTAAAGAATGGACTCCAGGCATCAGGTACTAGCTGTTTTCTTCATAAAAGTATCGTATTTGCTCATAACTCCTTTGCTATTTAATGGTATATTTACTTTTGATGTAAGCAGTACCACATCTAACATATGACAAAAATACCAAAACCACAAACTGTGAAATAAGCATTAAGATACCAAATTGCCCACATGCTGATCAAGATGTCTGCTATCATCACTTCCAATGCCCTCAAGTAGATCCTGTAGTACAGCTTTTTCTCATGTCGATGCAGTTTGTGATGATAAGGATGAAGTCAAACCTCCTCAGAATATTATAAGACACTGCTGTGGTATTTGTAAACAGGAAGGAATGACACAGAACATGCCTCCAGAAAGCTTATCCATACTAACTGTTTTCAAACCGCTTGTTTGAATGCTATGTTATGACTTTATGTCTTGTATATCTCATTTTTTAGTTCAAAAATTTCATTACTTTATTTTTTTATTCTTTATAAAATCAAGGAGGGCAAGATACTCTCTTACTACAACTGTCAGGCAACACTAACATTAAGACACTAAGTTGAATAACAAAGAGCTCGCTGTCAAAAGTATTTACTAACTCTATATTCTCAATTTACCAGACTACTTCTTTAGCCTAGAATCAAAGAGTGCCTAATACTGAACATTTTTATGGTGCTCGGCAGTAATAGCAACAAAGCAAAACTTCCAATCCATGTATTTACTTCACTGAAAGTACAAAAATATTCATTTCTCAGAAAAAATATAATAAACGCTTACTTTGTAAGTTTTGTCAGGATATAAAGCATCATAGTTAGCTATAGTAACATAAAAAATTGATAGAGTGCAAAAAGTGGGCCATTGTATGTGCATGTTGTAGCCCTGTGTATTCCCAGTTAGCATTAGCGAATCTCAAGTCTCTGATCCCACAGCTGAATTGATTAGCGTATATATTGCCACCCACCACACCAGGGTAACATTTTTACTAAACTTACACAAGTAGGAGGAGGCATCGGCAGAAAAGGGTTGCATAACATTATAAGCAAAATAATATTAATAATAAATTAATAAGCAATCAAAATATGAGTAAAACAAATTAATATTTAGTAATCTTGATTGTTTTATATTTGAGAGTTCTTTGATCACTTTCCTCACTTGCCAATGATTACTTATAAATTCCTACCTTCATACAAATGCAGCTACATTTTTTTAATTTAGTAAATTATAATCGAAATTAGATTTATTTATTAAATGTTTTTCCAAGGACTCAAAAACAACAACAACAACACCAAATAAGTTGCTTATTTTAAGTTAATAAGAAAATAGCTAAAAGTTTGTCTATTGTAGGTAATGTTTACACAATATCAGCACTGTTATGGTAAAAATTAACTTGAAAGAAAGGGCACTATTAAAACAGTGTTGTACAAGTAATTATTATATAAAACTAAGAGTAAAATAAAAAAATAAACTTAAAGAATAGAAGTATAAGTTGTTTCTCCATATTTATATATCTAAATCTTTGAATTTTTTTCAGCTATGAATTTTAGAGTACAGCAAGTAATCAACATACAGTCAAAAATATTAATTACCCCTCTTTCTGTGTAGAATTTTTTTTTATAAATGATTATTTTGTAATGTTTATCTCGTTTTTTTTTCAAGGTTCACAGAAAGCGATTACATTAACAAGTTTACCATCAGCACATTATCGTCTGCATCCATCAGCACATCATCGTCTGCATCCATCAGCACATCATCGTCTGCATCCATCAGCACATCATCGTCTGCATCCATCAGCACATCATCGTCTGCCATTTCCAGGGAATATAACAACACTTACTTGCACTGCAGTGGAAGTGCCGTCTTTCATAACAATAGGATGGTTTTTTAATGATCACCCAATCAAACACTTCGAATTTGTGTTTATGGAGCATAACAGCTACCCATTGGTTATAGCAAATGAGACATTTGAAGTGATAGTAGAGTCGGCCATGTTATATCACACGACTGGCACTATGAATGCTGTTATTAATTTAACTGTGAATTCTTCAGTGTTAGTAGGGATGAATCTGAACAAACTGAGCTGCGGCTTAGGGTTAAATTTTATTGCGAAATCGTTGTCGGTTATCAATTTCGAAACTCCATCGGATATGAGGCCAGGTAAGTATTTTGTTTTACAAACACCATTTGCTCATACTTTATATTTTTGTCATTTGTTGTTTACTTTATATGTTCAAGTAGCTAAATTTAGCTATACACTATAAACACTCTACATAATGACTATAACCATAATTTAACATTGACATGAACCTACTGATTGTTATAAAAATCATTTGCTTATGATAATATAATATGGCTTGTACTGAATTGTTGTTACAGTGGCATTTGAACTTACTAGGCAGAATATACAGTGAGCGAGTGAAGTGAGCAGGACACTATACAGTAAGCAAGCATACATACAAATATACAAACATACATACATACTAGTGATGTGGAACTGATAGCTTCTTTTTTTTCTCAAAAATTATGCTGAAATTACAAAAAAAAAGTAGCACAATAAAAGGTCTTAAATTATTGTTCTGAGTAAGATCATGCCTAAATCTTATAGTTAACTGTCAGTAATCTCTAGATTGATAATTAAAAAATATGGGGATAAGAGATTTAATGGCGGAGCAACTATCTAAATAACAAGTCTTGTGCAGTTTGTTATGTCATTTTACTAGTTTAAGCAGTAAATGCAGTAAATGTACCTATATAGCATCTGACAGTAACCAACAGGCTATAAATCAGCAACTCAATTTTAACAAGTGCAAGTCTGATTTATACTTGTACAACAATACTCACACACAAACAAATGCACAGCAAGATTGCATACATATGGCTGAAGTATACATATAAAAGAAATTTATTTCAGAAATTTGGTAACCATCTAATGATGAAACGTCTATGTTAAAAAAATTCATTGAATTTTTATTAAGATTTTAGATTATAGTAAACTTTAACAATAGCGTTATAGTTTATAATTATAGTTAAAAAAAATTTGTGTTACTAAAATAAACAGTACTACAACTAAACTTTCGCAAGAATGCAATTTAGAAAGCGTGGCATTAAAAAAAACACAAAGTAAACTACGAAGTAAAGTCTTGCAAGTAAGCCTAAGATGTGTCAAATAACAACCTGAACAGCTTCAATTTTTCATATCAGCAAACTGCCTCTTTTGTGAAGAGAACTGCATCATTATGAAGGGCTCTAGGCACCTAAGCAGATATCATCCAGCATTCAATACTTGCAGAGATGAAGAAGCATTCAGGTGGAAAGATTAAGAGAAGCCATTTTAGAAACTTGTGAGGTATACCTTCTTTGTCAACAACTAATTGAAAGTGACCAATGTATGAGAGCAGTATTTCACTGAATATATAATAGTATGGCATCTGTATTTGTTAACATATTAATTATATTTTATCAAAAGGACACCTTTGACAATGAAAACATGGTACCCTTGTATAGCCATATTGCTTATATCATATCAACTTTAAGAAGAACTTGATATTAATAGTAATTATGTTTTAGGTTCATCTAATCATTATACATTTGTTTCACGGCTTAGTGTGTCAATACTTCTAATGATGATGACCTTACTTATTTCACTGACACTTATTTCAGGAATTATGCATTTACTACTTAAAAAGTGTAGGTAAGTTGATTTAAATACACAATACTATTTTCAGTTAAATTATGAATAAAGTTGCATTTGTAATTACAGCTATGAAATATCTAAAAATGAATTTTATTACACAATGTATATTGGACAGTGAGCTGGCAATTAGACACTACTAGATGTTGGTTATGGGAATCAACATAGTCTATGTGGGTATGATTCATTGTGCAAGACAGATAGGCTTAAATTGTAACAAAAACCTGGTTGAGGTAGCTATGAATGGATGTGGATGATAAGAAGAGTTATTGGCAGTAACTGAGCATTTATTTTTAATATCAAGTCAATAACTTCTTTATTGATTTAACAAGTTGTCAATATAAAAATATTTATGCAAGAGAGTTTGCACTGCTCATATCTGTAGCTCAAGCTATGAAATCACTTAACCTGGTTTATATGTGATACTAAGATTAATGCTATTATTCAGGGACATATTAAGGGGGGGGGGGGTCGACCTTTTTTCAGAATTAACCTTTTTTTGATTAGCTACTTTATTCCTTAACATTAAATGGAAGTATATCGTTGTTTTTCTCATCATTGTTTTTCGGTGATACAAAATAAAGAGTGAGTGAACTGGCTACACAGTATATAGCCAGCCCTAACACGTGGTACACTGCACATGTTCAATAAACACAAGGGTTGATAGAATGTTCTACAATAAGTTTAGGTGTCAAGTGCATCAATAACAAACTGTCAGTTTACTCAGTAAGCACAGTCTCCCACTGAGAGCTAGCAATACTTTGCTAACTAATATTTTTAATGTAAAGCTCTAACAAATTTGATATTGTCAACATTAATTGAGCTTCCCAGTTTCAAGGGAGAAAACATTGAATGCGTCCTTACTGGGAGAATTCACTAACATTTAAAAAAAGGATCTTACCCTCACTGATGTTGGCAAATTTCTTACTCACGACCATAAAGTGTAAAGAAGGTTAAGAAATAATTTACTCTCATACTCAACCAGGGCCTCCGCAGTCCATGCTCTCAAGAAATGCTATGACCAACCTAGAGTCACTAGCCACACTAGTTTTGAAAAAACACATCTGGAAAAAACTCACTGATGAGGGTGTCGGCCAACTCATTACTCTCATTCAGATGACTATTGCAACGATGAGAGAGTGCGAAGTTTGTTTCTCTTTCCTTAGGTAGTACTTGTGATTAGGCTTGTAGGCAGTTCTATTGTAACAGGCTGTTACTTCAGTACAAGGGGAAGTACAAAAGAACTGCAAGAGTTTGCAGATCTAGGACATGCCAAGCCAGTGCCAAGCGATGTACTCGACAAGCCCGAGTCATTCGTCTACTCTACCCTCTCATGGTGTTGTCAAGCTATACAGCACCACCACCAAGCTCAGATTTGTCTTTAATGCTTCAGTTAAAATCACCTGTGGTGTCTCACTGAATGACACTTTAGTCCGAGTTTCTACCCCTTATTAACTGATGTAATCCTAGCATTTCGAAGTCACATCATTGGAATGAGTGCGGACATATCAAAGATTTTCTGGGAAGTTTAACTTCATCAATACGACAGAGATATGCCCCGGTTTTTGCAGCCAATTTCTTGGGGTGGGGGAGGGCATCATGGACATACTCAAGACCAGAATGACATTTGGAGTTGCCTCTTCTCCATTCCTAGCTATGCAAGTACTATGTCAGTTGGCCAAAGACTATGAGAAACAGTGTCCTAGAAGCAGCTAAAATGAATCACAACTTCTACATGGATGATTGCTTACAGGTGTTGTAACTCCAGAGAAAGTCATGGCTGTTTAACAAGAGCTTATTGCCTTACTTAGCCAGGGTTGCATATGGTTGCACAAGTGGAGATCCTTGATACAAGAGTATTGGAGAATGTTTCCGCTGACATGTGGGAGGATGACCTCCACTGAATGCCACAATGCTCTTGGTCTCCACTGGGACACTAAAACTGACATGTTCCATGTCTGAACTCCTGTTCTTGGCATTGATGACAAACCTGCTAATAGGAAGTTAGCTTCTGACGCCACTAGGACTTTCAATATTCTTGGCTGGTTCGCTCCGTGTACTATCATGGTGAAGGTTTTACTGCAGCATTTGTCGAACTGAAGTTAGCCTGGGATGATCCAGTTCCATACCACATCGCAAGCACATGGAAGAATTGCCGCAATGAGTTTTCACTTTTCATATCTCACCCCCCCTCGATACTACTTGACTAAAGGAAAGAAAATCAGAAAATTTAGCTTCATGGTTGCAGTAATGGCTCAAATTAACACTGTCCAGCATGGGGCACTTACTAATGTGTAGTTTACGCCGACGTGCCTGTTTCTAATGCTCTCGTCTTGGCGAAGACTAAAGCCACTCCTATTTGTGGCTCTACTCCACTGTACAAACGTAATAGAGCTTGATTGTTGAGTAAGATTTCTTGCAGCACTTCGATGTTTCGTGGCTTGTAGAGTTTTCCCAGATACTCTAGCCACAGACAATGCCAATTTTATAGGTGCTCAGAAGATCTCAATCAAGCATACAACTTACTTAATGCACCAAAGAGGCAGTATGATTTGAATAGATATGTACTGTGCAGAACATCAAGTGGACTCATACTCCAGCTACATCTCCACATTTTGGAGGTTTATGGGAGGCTGTTGTAAAGAGTATGAAGCCTATGCTTGTCAAAGTGGTGGGTCCACATAGTCTGTTCATTGAGAAAGTCGATTCTGTTATTTTTTAGATAGAATCAGTCCCTCAACAGCAGACCTCTCACTCTACTCGACTCAGTCCCTGACGATGGTATAGAAGTTCTCACTCCGGACACTCTCTGATGAGAAAATCCCTTAAATCCGTACCATCTCGAGTTTGCTCTTCACACAAATTAAATAACCTATCTAGATGGAATTTACATCAACGGATCATTGTGAACTTCTGGGAAAGATGGAGCAGCAACTATATCTCACTCCTTAACTGACTTACTAAACATGCTCAACCTAGCCACTCCATAGCAGTTGGAGATAAATGTTCTAATGAAGGTTTCAGATGTCTTTGTATGTTCCTGGCCCTTAACAGGAGATATTCACACTCACCCAGAAGAAGACAGGCTGGTTACTTTCATAACACTAAAATGAACTTTCAAGAGAGCTGTTCACAAGCTTGTTCCACTACTAGAAGATGTCATTCTTTCCCCTGGAGGATGTTCAGGTTCAAGTCCTTCACAAGAAGACTATCAACAGTCCTCGTTAGATTCACGTGGAGCATGCGCACAATCATTAGTTTCATCAACGTCGGTGATGTCTTCAATGTCGTCAAACTTATCACTATATTATTATCTTCGTTATTACTATTCTCAATAATTTGTGTAACTCACTGCACCTTACTCATTTTAATATCTGTCTTCATTTATATCATCTGTTTTCAAAGCACTCTCTCTCTCTCTCTCTCTCTATATATATATATATATATTTATCTTATACAAGCTTCTATGAAGTTATTTAAAGAGTCAGGAATAGTTAGTTAGATATCTTTAGCAGGACAACCAATAATTGGAGAATCCAGGCAGAGGGAGAGCGAGCAGGGATTTACGATCCACTCTCCAGCTATACGAGATTTCCTGTTGATCCATGCAAATGAGTTTCTTGTTCTGGAACTCCAACTTTATCTACACCCGCTAGTGGGTCTTCACTGCATAGTCCACTGTGTCCTCTGCTGTGTAGTGCATGTTCATCAGATGATGTTGGAATTCAAGTCCTCCACTTGTTGGGCAGTCCAGAACAGCTTTAACAATTTTATAGTCTATTGTAATTATCTGTCACATTAGTCTGTATCTGCACAAGATTAACAGATCCTCTGAAAATGTTTTGTCGTTAATCTTTTCAATTAAAGGCAAAGATCTGCATTTTGTGATAAAAGCATCAAATTTGGTGCATATGAAGAAAATCACCTGAGTACCAACTCTGGATATTGGGCTACTAATCGTCTGACCTTTGGTGAACTTTAAGTGCTAATTACGATAATTATTATGCTAATTTCAATGATTTAGCATTTTTTAACCAAATATATTCGTGTTACATATCAAATGAAAGCAATTTTTATATTGAGAAACTTAAAATTTGAATGACTTTAGCAATATATATTAAACCTTTCTTGAGTTATGATCATTATTTGTGACCGTCTATAGGAAAACCAGGCACAACGCGGCACCCTTCGAAAAATTTTTTTTTGCACTTACGGAGTTGTCGGCGTCCAGATATTGAGCTCTCCAAGTTTTATCGTCGTAGCTTAAGTCGTTCCCACTATAATAGACCTAACCATTCCCTTCCGTCGGCTTGAAACAATACATTTTTAAGAAATCGATCGATCTTTTCTCGATATTACGCACGCCGCGTTGTGCCCGGTTTTCCCATAGACGGTCACATTTATGTGTGACCATAATCAGTAAAATATAAACCTTGGTGTGTGTAACACAAAAAAGTTAATGGGTGCACAATAGTAGAGAAGCACAGATTCACTATTTACAACAAATATGTAATAGGAATTTTTTCTTATTTTAACAGCCAATATTTTTAATTATAACTTAACCCGATGTTTCGACTTCTTGCCAAAATACTCTTCAGGGGTCAACTGAAGTCGAACTCTCCGTGGTGATATAATATAATCAAAGATACTATACCTATTACCACAGAGTCATCCATAGTAGTGGTAAAGTATACATAGGTGAAACAACTAGAATGCTTGAGCAGAGAGTAAAAGAACATCAGGATGCTTGTAAGAGAGGTGGTGAGAAGATTTCAGCCATTGCTGAACATGCTAGGCAGCAGCATCATCCCATTAAATGGGAAGAGGTAAGAGTTGTAGGCAGAGAATCGTGAGTTGAAGATCAAGGGAGCTCTACACATACAGATGACAACAAGTTTAACAGAGACAGCTTCCAGGATGCTGGCAGTCCATGCAGCATGCAAATCACCCTCCAGGATATAATTAACAGTTCCAGAAATCTTGCTCTTTACTTTGTGTTATTATATCACCATGGAGAGTTCAACCTCAGTTGACCCCGGACGAGGACTCAGCAAGAAGTCAAAATGTCGGGTTACGTTATAATTAAAAATATCGGCAGTTAAAAAGAGAAAAATTTTCTATTATTATTATTTCAGCCGAGAATGACTGAATCATTGAAACAATTATGTATTTCGTGAAAAAAAATCTAACTTTTGTGTGCTTGCCAATCAATGTGTAAAATGCAGATTTAGATAATAAGCCATCAAAATTTAAGCATTTAGGGGCCAAATTTTCACCCAATATGGCAGCCCATGGTAATCACATTTTTTATCACTCAAATTTTAAGTCACATTTTCCCTAGAATTTCAAGTTAATTAGAAATACTAATTACATTAATTAAAGTACTGTTGTCAGCCACCTGGCAAACATCAAAACTATTCTGGTAAGGTAGAAATTATGACTTCTGCCTGTGTTGTATTATTGTTTGTGTTCTTGAGTAAAGTAGTAGCACTGTTCACTGTAATAAGCTGAATTTATTTGTGAATGCAGCCAAAAAGAGAGTGAAAAGGGGTAATTAGCAGTAGCTTTCCCTGAAATCTGATGTAGGTCTCATTTCAACGTCACACATTGGGTGTCAAACATGAGGTGGAAAATTTGAAGACATTTTTCACATGAAAATCAAGCTTTCCCACTAGCTCTTTCTATTGATGGCAGTCTTCACCTAGACACCAAAAGTAATCTTCTGATATGCAAAGAAGATCTTGATGAGATTTTAACTGAGACTCTGCTGGCAAGCTGCATCATAATTGATGAGCAGCCATCATTCAAATTGTCAAGCCTACAACTTCAACATGTTTTTTGCTGAATATGCTTCTCAGATATTCATACCATACAATTTCTCACAACTATACAATACTTTACATCTGGACCATGTCTGGGGCAGATACTTTTAGGACTCGACTCTATGAAAAACACGGCCAGAGCAAAGTCAGTCAACTAAAACTCCTTACAAACATTCGTACAGCATAATTTTCCCCCTAATTACAAACTGTACATATAGATTAACAAGAGGACAACAGAGAAAATCAATTTTTTTCAAACATTACTTTAATTTGTAAACTTTGATGTCATATGACATAGGGGAGAGATCATAATATCAGGTTTAAGTTTTTATTGGCTATACTATGTTACACTTAACATGTACTTTTCATATTACAAAAATCTAACCATCTATCTTTGTCAAATATGCACAGCAGAAAATTTTGTGCATTTTTTATAAATGTTTTTGTATATAACTGGGATCCTAAAAAAAATACATGTACTTTGTATCAATTGATATTTTTGTGTGTGTGAAGGCATTCCTCAAAAGATATCAAAAAAACGGATACTTGCCAGGTAATGAAAATATTATCAATAATTGCAGCAGAGAGAACTTGCATGACACAGTAGAGGGGAAAAAATTATTTATCAAGTTTGATAATTTCGTTGATTTCCTGTACCAATTATTATGTATAAATTTTAGACTGTGAGTCTTAACAAGTAAATATTATTAGATCAGGTTGCTATATTGTTACTAGGTGTACTAACTTGGTAAGTGTGCACTATTTTTTGCCTTTAGGTATATGAACTGTGCATACTAACCACCCTTGGGGTATTGCTATTTTTGAGTTCTAGTTTAATAGAATAGGCAGGATAAAGCAGGGAGCAGGTTATGTGAGGCTGGATATGCGAGGGTCTACTACTCTCTCATATCCACCTATATGAGACCAGCCCTATCATCGTATAACTCTCCTGCTGCTGCTCTCATACCAGGAATTTACCACAGCTAGCTGCTTTACTGCTTAAAGCAGCCCAAGGTAGAGTTAGATCTGGAGATAACAGCTGGCAGCTACAATGCTAAAGTAAACTTGCTAAAGTAAACTTGCTGGTGCCTTCAATTGAATTTTAATTGAATTTTAATTTTGGGCCCCGAAACACGGAAGAATTCGCTGCTTGGCACGAAGAATTCGCTTGACACCGAAAATGCTGATAAACAAAGTTGCTAGTGGAAACTGGGCTGGCCTGGGTAAACGGGATCTAAAATAGTTAGAGCATGCGCTTAGGTACTGGTGGATTGGGTACTGGTGCATTTAGTGGAAGCCCAAGGGCCATAGGCCAGAGGGCTTTGTGCACTAAATGCACCAGTACCCAAGCGCTTATGCTCTAACTATTACGTAGTGTTGTTGTATATAAAGCTATCAAAGTTACTATTCAGATATTCTAGCTTAGACTGCAGAGCTAGCTTAACATCTTTTTGCAGCCTATTTTGAAAGAATTCCCAAACCTACTTTCATGAAAGAGGCTAAATCGAGATTTGGTAGATGTATGGTGCCCCCCACTTTGGAGCATTCTCCATCACTCCTGGGTTGAATGAAAGTATTATAATTCCCACAGCTACAGGTTGAATAGGTTTATAGATTTAGGTTAAAAATTCAACCCATGCCAATGTATACTTTATGAATTGTAACAGTACAATTGTAGTCCTTGCTATCAGCTATGGATCCCTCAAATCCTACTTCAATGCACATGTTTTTAAGCTGCTACAATCAAAAAGTCTTCCTAAATTTGAACAAAAGTATTGCAAATAGTGTGATGAAGTAATACAGAATGACTTATACTGTATGCTAACACTAATAGGGATCTCACTATGTTATATCGTCTGATGCACGAAGCTTGATACCACAGGGGAATGAAAAATCATGAAATTTGTTAACAAAATGGGAAAACTTCAAATACATAAGCCCAGCTTATGACCTTGTCAGATGATGTGGGACCAATGACCCCTCCAATAATTTTAAACGGGGGCATGCAATATTTTCCCATGCTATAATTTCATTTCATGGTGAGCAGTTATGGTTCTGTGATCTGATGTGATACAGGTTGTATTAGAAAACTATACATCTACCTATAATATAGTTCAGATGCTTTACTTTCTGCAGTTGCAAAACTTGGTTTAGTTATAGCTATATGACTGAAAGAAAACTTAGTGTAATGGACTTCTCTAGTATTGTTTTTATTCTGATCAGAAAGCAAGAATCCAAACTTAATACACTGATACACTTTGACTCTAGTAGCAACGTCTTAATCGACTATCTTGTGGAATTCAAAAAAGAAATTGGATACATATCACCTTAACTTATTTATACTTAACTTATTTATGTTTATGTACGAGGAATTAATGAAAAACAAAAAAAGCAACAAAAACCAGAAGTCAAAATGCCAAGAGGTTCCCCCATTTTCACATGCCCTGTCATACATACATTATATATTTACCATGGCAATACTTTGAAGACATTGTATTCTGCGGTGAGTAAGTCAGTGAATAAGTTTATGACAGTTTACATTGGCCCTCCCAATATTTTCATTATCCTACTCCACTATAAGAACAAGATACTCCAAAATTATATATTATGTTATAAGTTCATTTGAATCTCTCAGTGACACTGCCAATGCCATATGAAGAAGAGTAGCTAGATTTTCATTATTGATGTTATTTAAATTACCTCACTTAAGTCATCAGTATCATCATGAATTAAATGAAATAATTTAATTACATTTGATTTGATTCTATTAGTGATAAATATTCTCGTGATGATATACCCTTAAAATACTGAGCCATCTTTGATGTATCAGCACTTCATGCACATTTCATTAAATTGTATATATCTTCTTTCTTTTTCCGATAAAATAATAGTTCAAAAACATATTTTTGAGTATTATATATTCAACATGAGAACCCAGGCAAACAGCAACCTTAATTGATCTGGGTGATAACAAGGTCGCCTTGCAGTCTATGTGATATTTCATGTTTGCTGCATGCGAGCTGTAGATGGTTCATGAATAAGTTCCCCCACACTCTTTCATTATCACCTTCTCTCCCAGTATTGTTCATTTGATTTGGTATATGCTAGCAGGTTCGAGAACGGGCAGAAAGCAGTATATGGCTCATAGCAAATTGAACAAAAAGAGTAATTGTCATATGAAACAGGTAGTTTGGAGTTTAGATATAGCCATATTAATTGTGTGTGATTACACCCATATAAGAATGCTTAGAAAGACATGGTGGTCGTATGACAAAAATATACCACTTCCTTCCACAACCGCAATCAGCATTTCTTTTCTAATCTGCTTCCATCCAACTACAGAGGCTTTCTTTTCTAATTCATAACTGGTGGGGTCCTAAGTTTACATCCAAAAAACACCTGCAGGGATGGGCCATCTTCTTCACTAGCTGCTAGCTGGTCTTCCTTCTGAGAGAGTTGAATGGGAGCAGATTTCTTCAGAGTAGTTCTAGGAAGATAGCTCACCGCCTTAGAGCCTGACTTATTGTGCTTGGTGAGCTTTAATGCTGGAAGCGAAAAAGCAATGGAAGCATTCCACTGCATATTATTCGGTAAAAGATCTGCTCAAGATGCCCTGGCCAGAGTAGGCAATCACTGACGTGGTAGAACCTTGAGTATTTGAAGCCTGGAAGTCCTGAGACTTCCTGGTTCTTGCTGTGGGCAACCTTGGAGTAGTAGCTAACTTTATTACAGTATTCAATATATATAATATGTGCTTTATACTTTAGGTCATGCGATTCACACGCTTAATCACATGTCTAATTCCTTATCAGGCTAAAGTCACTGGACTGAACATATTCTGTTCAAATAATGCCTGATAAAAGTCATTGTCAATGTGAAGAAAAGGTTTCTCTTTATACTCTTCAGACATAAAATTACTTGGTGGGGTCGAGTGCAAGAAGTCCATATTCCTGCCTGGTATTTACTCGCTTACTATGTCAATGTTTAGGCTCTTACAGCTAAATAATTCCTCTCTGGCCTCATCACTGAACTCCATGAACTGTTTTTATCCTATACTACAGCTGTCATTCTTTCTATCTTTTGAAAGTGGCTGGAGCTGTACAGATAGATTATTCACTGTTGGTGCTCTGGATAATTTTGACCATAACCCTAACTCAACAATTGCAGTGAAGTCATTTCATGAAACTGGAATCAACATTTTTCAGTTTCCTAGTGCAAACCCTGGTGAAAATAGACCTCAGTTAAAAATATCACTTTCTGGAAGCAAGCTGCATCAACTATTTACCTTGCAAGACAGGCCGGGACCACAACTCCTTTTTATTGTTCAGATACTAATGCAGCTATAATAATTTCAATTTGTAAACTTTTCACATGTGATAAGTTGTTCAATGAGTTTCTTGCTCCCAGCCATGTGGTGAATGTTTAGACCCATGTAAATGGGAAGAGGTGGCTCAAGATCAGAGGAATGCCTTGCTTTCATGGTACAAGATTCAGAAGCTTTCTTATGTGTTTAAATGACTTGATCTACAGTTAGTCATGCTTGAGTTTCATATCGCCCTGGGTCTTTCAAATTAGTACCATTGAAAATTAAAGGAATAAGATAACGAGGCTTGAAGGACGAGACTCCTGTAAGCAATTAGATGGAAAGGAACCATTGAACTTGAAAGGGCTGATCAAATTATTGTAGCAGCCTTGGTTAAAATGGTAGAATCTTCAAAACAAGTCCCCTTCTGTAAAGCCTCCCTAAGCATATCTTAAACAGCCTTATTGAATGTGATTACGGTATTTCTGCCATCAAACTGTTCTTGGGCTTCTGGGAATTGTTCCAACAGTCGTTCCTTCAACTTGATTTTATTGTACCCCTTAGAGATATCAAAATCATGAAAACGACTGACCTAGAGGGAATACTGACAGTTGAACAGAGAAGTTCCAGAACTAACGGCTTTCTCAATGTAGCTAACCAACTCCACAAATACTCTGGAAAGGTTTATATTATTTTCCCCAGTGTGGACCTTCTCTTCTCTGATCTTTTTCCTAAAAATGACTTCTGTAATGGTTTCTCAAACTCGTAAGGCACTTAAAGTGATATTTAGCTACCTTTGCTATAAGGTCTCCACCACCAGTATGAACCAGAAGCTTAGAGTCCTGCAACACTTATTATTCATCGTATGTTGCTATCGGCAGCAAAAGTAGAAACTTGTGGAGATTACTTTCTTCAGACGTTTTTCACAAAAAAAAATGCAGTTGTTAACTTTTACTACACTTGCTGGGTGGTCTCTCTTCGTTGTAGTCATCTACACTCTTGGAGTTATGTTTCCTTGCTTTGTTCTGTTTGGAACTATTAAACTTTAAATGATGAGATTTGTGCCAAGATGGACTTGACAACAAAATCTAATGCACTTGACAACAAAATCTAATGCACTTGTACTACCACTAAAAGAAACACATGCAGGAAGCATCAGGTCCCTCAACTCAGCTACGTTGCCTAAAAACGATCTTCTCCACATTTTCGCACTTGTAGGGCCACATTAATCCTGCCGACAAATGACAATCGTTTCCAATCTAACTCCATCCACATAGCACAGTTGCATGAACCTAGCCCGACACCAAAGGATGGCTATGTAATGACTTAGTTTTTACTACTTCACACTTTAATTGTGAGTGTTTTCCCTATAAGTGACACTTGTTATTACTTTAATTCACCAAACTCCAAACAGTTGTCCAGTATTATTTTTGATTGGCAGCCATCTTGCTTTACGAATGCATTTCATGAGGGCTCCTAGGCTAAAATTCTTTAATAGGCTCTAAGGAACAGCCATACAAAATTTTATGCTTTTGTCCAGTGGAAACTGGTAAACTTGCATAATGCCCCTAAGCCACCTGACTATGGGTGGAGTCGAGTGTATGGCACGCCGTCAGTAACAAAAATCAATTCAAGCTAGTATCTTTCAATCCAGGTTTCTATCATTCAATCCAGGTTTCTATCATACAATCCCGGTTTCTATCATACAAACCCGGTTCCTATCTTTCAATCCGGGTTTCTATCATACAATCCAGGTTTCTATCCAGGCTTCTATCTTTCAATCCAGGTTTCTATCTTACAATCCCGTTTCCTATCTCTTATTTGAAACCGTGCTCAATCTCACCGGGCATCGCATTAATATTTTTTGTGCGACATCTCACAGTTCCATTCCCATTCCTAGCCTAGTGTGAGAAATGGCTGAAGGTGAAGAGGGTGAAAAAACTATGATATTAGTGCGGCCAGAAACTCCTTCTGGAGAGCGCAACAGGCCTGTCTCATTTTTCGGTGAGAAGAGAGAATTACAGGCAGCCACTTTGGCGACTTTCAGTGATTTGCTAAGTGGCGAAGCTAACCTCTACTTCCAGGTGCAGGACCAAAGCTGGGGGGATGGGGTCTTCGTTGACTTACAGGAGCAGGCTATATCACCCCGCTCTATTGTAAGGGCTGTGGATATGAAGGTAAGCATATTTAAATTACTCTGCTAGGTTTCAGAAATGGTAGAAAAGAAAAGGTAGAAAAGAAAAAGGTGCCTGAGATAAGCATCCACATGAAATAGAGAAAAGAACAAAAAAAAGCTAAAAAAGACTATACTGAGCTTAGATCTACAATGTAATGGGTTCATTGGTTTTGTTCTCACAAGTTTGGATATTTTGTGATCCACCCAATTTCAATATTTACTTGCAGGTTTCAGTAATGGAATCGCTAAAAGGTGCCCACTCTTTGTGTACAATGTTGGGGAAGCCTACTGAGGGACATGCCAGACGTCTCTCTTCTTTGTTTCCTTCTTCGTCTGTGGGGAAATCATCTTCGTTTTCAAGTGTATCATTAGCATCTTCTTCAACAACACTTCCATCATCCTCAGCAGTGACACCATCAGCTAAGCCATCTACCTTTGATCCTACTAATAAGCCAATTAATTATGATTTAAAATTAAAGAAAAAGTGTTTTAAACGGTCAAGAGCTTTTAAGTAGCTAAGTAGTGGGTAGTTGTTGGCAAAAACAAGTTTACCAATGTTCCCAAGTCTCATCAGCGAAAAGAGTTGAGCAAAAATGGTCGTGTGAAGAAGATTGAATTTCGGCGTAGTATGTCTGGCTCTCAAGTTAAGAACAGAATTACTCACCGTCTTGACGGACAGCAACCTCTTTGTGCACTTCAACGCTCTTTCTGGAGCTGCGAGGCGTCCTGTAGGCCACACATGTGGATTCACATTGGAACTGCCGTACACTTATGTCACTTACACTGATTTTGTGCAAGAGTTCACATTCATCCTGGCCGATATGGAGAACTGGGCTATGGATGCCCTATAGGCTAACTTACACTTATTTGTATTCATATGTCACTTACACTGATTTTGTGCAAGAGTTCACATTCATCCTGGCCGATATGGAGAACTGGGCTATGGATGCCCTATAGGCTAACTTACACTTATTTGTATTCGTATGTTATTGACTTTGTCACTGAGACATTTCATTGTTGAATACTTTACTATTCAGATACATGCATCTTCATTGAGACTTAACTATTTTGCTTAAACAGTTTTAATTGCAAAGAGGCATGCACAAAGCTATGACTTGTGTGAATGCATCTGGTAAAAATTGTGTGCAATGCACTGCAAAAATGGAGTATTACATTATCTCTTGATCTACACTAACAACCATACTCCCCTTGGAAGTACAAAAACATCTACTCAAGTGCTCAAGAACACCATGAAAGGAGCTTAACAGCACCTTGCAGTGTGCTAGATAAAGCTGTGCCCATAAAGTTATGCTTTGTGCTTCATGAACCATGCAGAGTGCTTCAAAGATCAATGTAAGTGCTTTTTAACTCTTACACTGGATGCATCTTTACCCTAAACTGCTTCTAAACTAAGAGCTCCTTCTATGAACAGTTGATGTAATGAATTTATGCAGTCTAACAATGACCACATGCATCATTGGTGGGTATTGTTAGCATACACTGTGATACAAAAATAGTAGGCAATGACTTTCACTATCCAAAACTTGGAGGCTCAGGGAGGGGAGGGGGGGGGCTGATGTTTCCTGCTGAGCCTCACCTTCTGCCGCCTCAATATACCTAGTCAGTAACATCCAATGCTAACAACCTCAGCTATCAAAACACTTGGACCAGAGTATGTTCAAATTAGCGAAAATTTCAGATTATCCAGTATATCTGTTTAATGTAATCTTATTGAATTACTTATTACCTGCCTATTATATTTTCTCCCATAGCATGTGGGAAATTAGGAATTATAATCTTCTCTTTTTATAGCTTTTGAACTTATTGGCAGGTGGGTAATACAGTTAATGATTGGTGCTTCATGAACCATGCAGAGTGCTTCAAAAATTAATGCATGTAAGTGCTTTTTAACTCTTACACTGGATGCATCTTTACCCTAAACTGCTTCACTGGTCTTTTTTTAATTTTATTAATAATGCAAAACCCAGATGTTACCACAGACCACTATAGCTTATAAGTGTTACGTAGTAATAGCTAATTTGTCGAGATCAAATCAAAGTTGTTTTTTGTTTTTGTTTTTTAATGAAATCAAGAATTCTTCTTTTGCAGATGGTCAGAGTCCTTGTTTCCAGTGTGACCTTCTAAAAGAACAGTAGAAGGTCCTTTCACTGCAGCAATTCAATCAGCTGTAAAGAATGAATTAATAATGAAAAAATAATTGAAATATTTTTTTTTTTACATTCAACAGAATAAGATGAGTGAATACCATAAGCATGAGCAAAAAGAAATTGCATAGTCAAATGAATGTAGCGATACAGAATAAACTGAAATGAATAAAAAAATAAATAAAAAAAAGATTAATAATAATAATAATAATAATAAATAATCACTTGATGCCGCCGATGGTCCCCAGGATAGCCACACAGTTTCCTCTCGGAACTGCAACAGATACCCTCAATAGTAAGTGACTGGTGGAACTGGAGTCACTTGACTCACTGGCCAGATGACCTCCCAGTGACTTCAGAAAAGAAAGGGAGCTTGGGCCTATTACTCTGGAGGTTCTATTGCCACTGCTGAAAGAGGCTGTGGGGTGCTAAATTGCTATACTATAAGAATTAGCAGAATATTGGTACGGTAATGTTGGAACAGTATCATTATCAATAGCATTCAGAGAGGTTGGATGAGGGTCTAGCCAGGCTATACTAGTAGAGGATAAAAAAAACTGGCTAGGCTAGATTAGAGAAGGCACCTTGAGCTCAGATGAACTATTGACCAAGAAACAATAATTAAGTTAAAACTAGCTAGCTACGTACACACCTGGGTGTTCCTAAACTTCTTTAATGAGTGAGGGGTGGGGGGTGGGGTGGAGGGAATAACAAAACATTGCAGGTGTGGTAACAAAGAATGATAAAACACCCCAGGGTGTGCCTTTACTCCTATAAACTCTATCGAAGGAAGGTAGCAAAATACCCCATTTTTACAACAATGTACATATCCAACGTTGATTCTCATAAGTTTCAGGGTGTGCCTGTATTGTTTGATATACAAATGATAAGGTGTTTTCATATAAATCAATTCCATAAGAATCACTTGATGCTTGTGGAGTAATGCATGCTTGAAGAGCTTCCAAGTGGTCCTCTTGTAGCACAAAATTAGATTGATTAAGTTCACTTCCTTCATAGTCTTCTTCCACTGGAACGGGGCCACTAATATCTCTGCCATAAGCGTCATCCACTTGCTTGCTCAAAAAAATCGAAAGCAATCAACCCAGAATTTTGCAAACTAAGAGCTCCTTCTATGAACAGTTGATGTGGTGACAAGTGCCTTGCAGTCCTGATGCTGTGGTGATTCCATCCAAAAATCCTTTCAATGTTCTATTAATCCTTGCGAGATACACATTATAATGAAGTGCAAATAAATGTAAGTCATTTAAAGGGTCAAGACATCCAGAGTCCTCCAAATAGTAGAACAGCCTGCAGTACAGTTGAGTTGCACACTGGTGACAATCACGCCACAGCCTCTCAATTCTTTGGTTGTGTGTCGATTGACCGGTAATTATGCTTCCACGATCTAAGTCCACGTGTTTCCAGCATATACTGGGCCACAAGTACATTTTTCAGTCCCTGGTCAGATCTCACTCTCGAAGGTAACCCATATTTTTGGACTGCCTCTAGAAAAATATTCAACTAATACCAATTCAGGTACTCTCTAAGTAAGTTAGGCATTTCACTTTCATTGTTATTCATAGACACCCTTGTTGAGGAATGCCTCAGCTAGGTTATTACTTAGATTTCAAGCAAAAAAACTTACCAATATGCCACAATGAATTTGGACCAGGAACACTATAGACCCAAGGACCAGTTGTTGCCCTCAGAGCAGTGTTGATTGGGTCAGTTCTTGGATAGCTAGTCTAAGTTGGCGCCGACAAACAGCATACCCAAGACTTCTTAGTCTTCCAAGAACCATTACTTCTCCAAGGTAAGGATGCTCAGCTCTCATTTGCTGTAGAATTTCAACCAGTTCCTGATATTGTATAGTTATTCCACCATGATCATGGAGCATATTAAACTGCTGGCGCCTACGATACAGAGTCATTCTGCTGATTCCAAGCATTCTTGATATTCTAATCCAGGAAAATGACAAAGAACATAAGTATTTCAGTTGATCAATTGTGACAGCAAATCTAGGACGGTCTCATTGGTGCGTTCGAATAACTGAAGCTCTGTATGCCACAGATTCAGCTATACTATGGTCAAGACTACCATTTAAGAACGCATTAACTTGTTGCAGATGCATAAGCAGTTCATCAACTAATTTTTTGTACTGCACCAGTATGGGATCAGCCGAGTTTCCAGACAAGATGTCCCTGATTGTAGTGACATTGAATATCACGGTATGTAAACGTTCCAAACAATATTTTATATGCTCCTGCCTTCCCTAAAAGCTGAACTTGCTGCAGAAACTAGAGCACTGAAGTGCAAACCCTCAGCGCTAGTTAGCTAGTATGAAAAGAAAGAAGAATGAATGAAAAAAGGTAGGAAGAAAAGAAAAAGGAAGAAGAAAGAAAGAAAAACAGTACACGAAAGAAAGAGGAAAAGAAAGGAAAAGGTAGGAAAGAAATAAAAACAGTAGGAAGAAAGAGGAAAATAAAGAAAAATAAGGCAAGAAGACAAAAGGAAAAAAAAAAAAAGAAAACAGGATAAAAAAAAAAGAAAAAGAAAAAAAAAAATTAGCGTCGACTAGGATTTGAACCAGCAACTTCTAGGTTAGGTACTTGCTCACTCAACAACTACGCAACGCAACACCTCACGCTGAACGCAGGTAATTGTTAGCTATTTAAAAGTGATTTGCAACCTGCAAGCTGGCTCACGTGACAAGCACGTTTTTTAAGGGGCGGTTCCCGCTGTAAGCCTACGATCGCACGGCTCTGGAAAGACTCGCTTTTTTCTGGAAAATGAAGTCCAAAATAAAAATTCTGGCATATTAAAGGAACTTACTTCGTGAAATACTGCTGTTTGATGCCGCTTTCAGAGCCTGGCTGGTTCCTACCTTCCAGAAGTGCCTGTTGACAGACAGAGTGACAGAACGAACGAACGAATGAATGACACTAGGACTACTGTAACCCTCTGGGCGCATGCGCGCTGAGGGTTAACAATTGTATCTCAGAAAAACAAATAAACTTTGCCATCCCCACACTTGAAAAGCAGACATAATACGTAGCAGCCAGCCGCTAATAAATGGTAAGGCGTCGAGTCAGGCGTAGGACAGGGGGAGTGGGTGCAGGGTTTCATGCACCACACCCACAATGGAATGGGATCGAGACTAATATCAAATGCGAGGCTTCAACCCCGGGTTGTTAGTTAAAATATGCGATTCTAGATTTAAAGATAGAAACCTGGATTGTATGATAGAAACCGGAATTGTATGATAGAAACCCGGATTGAAAGATAGGAACCCGGTTTGTATGATAGAAACCGGGATTGTATGATAGAAACCTGGATTGAATGATAGAAACCCGGATTGAAAGATACTAGCTTGAATTGATTTTTGTTACTAACGGCGTGCCATACGAGTGTGCGGCTGAGAGTAACAGCCACGCCCGAAGGACCAGGGTGCCAAGGCCTGATGGCCGAAAGGAATACTGACTTTTCACGTAACCTAATGGTTTACTACTACGTAGCTCAGCCCAAAAAGCCCGCACTCTCCAATTTGACAACAACCAGAGTTCATATAATTTGACAACAACAATTAATACTAGTGGTGTGCTTGAGCACAAATGGCGAGCGAGCCTAAAGACTATAGCTACTATTTTTATATGAATGATTTTGACTTCTAACACTGAAGCTACTGAAAATAAGGTCCAGTTTTTTTAATTTAGCATACAGGGTAAAGGGATTTCAGTGCCATAGTAACAACTCTCTGCAACTGCTTGGAAGGAAAACAACAACAACAAAACAATACACGTTATTTAAAAGTTTTCTTTGTGATGATTCTTTAGCTAAGTAGTGGTTGTAACACACAACTGGACATGCACTACACAGACTTACCTTCGCAGTAGTCTAGTGGACATTTTCAAGTAATAGTGCGCCCGCACGGGCTTGACAAGAGCGCATTGACTTACCACTGCCACAAAGAAGAGAGCTCGTCTTGAAATACTTTAATGGGTGAACGCTTTACCTAACCTTACGTAATTATAAGCGCGGGCGAAAACAGAGGTCTCACGTACCCCATTAAACCAGATAAATGGCGAGCGAGCCTGATAGTTAGAACATAAAATGTTACTATGTTTTAGCTACTTCATGCAAACATAATAGCGGTTATGACATTTGATTTTAGCAAACAAATACAAAATCCAATCTTTACCTTATTAATGGTAACTTTTGTAGTATCAAACATCAACCATTCTGATAATCTCAATCACCAGTAACTCTTGAACAAGCTCTCAGCTATGATAAAAAATAAACCAGTGTTATTATTTGTAATTTTAGCCAACAAATATGGAATTACTACTTACATCATTCTTGAGTATTGATAACTTCTGTAGTATCAAATTGAAGTTACTTTGACCATCTGAATTACCTTGAATTCTTGACAACAAGCTCTCACCTACAAAAACAAAAGACAATCAATTTTAGCACACAAATACAAATTACTTTCTTACCTCATTTTCTTGAGCAGTGGTAACTTTTGTAGTACCAAATTTGAGCCAATCTCTGACCAAGATATTTGAATTTACCAGTCACTGTTGACTAGCTCTTAGCTACAAAAAGAAAGGCCAGAGTTAATTTTGCATATTTAGCTAACAAATATGGAATTGCGTACTTATCTCAGCTTCCCTCGAGAAGTAGTAGCTTCCATAGCATTAATACTACGGCATTCTGACTACCAACGGCTCTTGACAACCAAAAACCGGCACTCCGTATCCCCCCATAAAACGGCGAAGTTTTGAAATTAAGTCTGGAAAAGGGTCTTCAATGCCATAGTAACCTGTCGAATCAACTGTTTGTGTCTTGAAAACAAGCGTTTTAGCAGGAATTTTCTCATACTTTGGAGCTTAAGTATAAAGTAAGGTTTGCTTAATGCTGTAGTTTCAGAATAAACTGCAGTCAAGCCTAAATAGCCGTGTTTTTAGGAGAAAAAAGTTCCCCGCGCGTTATAAGAGCATACGTACCATCCATACATACTTACATATATATACTAGTGGTGTGCTTGAGCACAAATGGCGAGCGAGCCTAAAGACTACTTGATTTTGACTTCTAACACTGAAGCTATTAAAAGTTTTCTTTGTGATATTCTTTAGCTAATAGTGTTGTAACACACACAATGCTTTGACACAACTGGACATGCACCTACACAGACTTACCTTGGCAGTAGTCTAGTGGACAATGTATTTTCAGGCCTAAAGACTATACTATTTTTATATGAATGATTTGACTTCTAACACTGAAGCTACTGAAAATAAGGTCCAGTTTTTTTTACTGATTTAGCATACAGGGTAAAGTGATTTCAGCGCCATAATAACAACTCTCTGCAACTGCTTGGAAGGAAAACAACTACAACAAAACAATACACGTTATTTAAAAGTTTTCTTTGTGTTATTCTTTGGCTAAGTAGTGGTTGTAAACACACAATGCTTTAACACAACTGAACATGCACCTACACAGACTTACCTTCGCAGTAGTCTAGTGGACAATGTATTTTCAAGTAAAATACTGTTGCGCAAGGCTAATAGCCATGACAAAGAGCGCATTGACTTACCACCGCCACTAAGGATTCTCAGAGCTTGTTAATTGAAAAATACTGGAGCTGTGAACGCTTTACCTAACTTACGTAATTAAAAGCGCGGGCGAAAACAGAGGTCTCACGTACCCCATAAACAGATAAATAAATATATATAGCGAAATCTCGATTGAGTTACCCCTGATAGTGTCTCGCTCGCTTCGCTCGCTCGCCAATAACATATACCTGATTTTGCATTATCCACCCCTAATACTGTCTCGCTCCCTACGCTCGCTCTCCAATAAATAAATATAGGGCAATCATGATTGAGTTACCCCTGATAGTGTTTCGCTCGCTTCGCTCGCCAATTACAAACGCAATAAATGTGACTTGACTAAAGGCGTGTGCCAGTGGTTGGTCTATGAATAACATTAACGTATTCAGGTAAGGTAAGGTAAGTTAACGATATTCAATTGATGGACGGCTAAGGTGATATTGTTCTGAGTTCATTGTTCAGGCCCTGTAGGCGGACCTGAACATACTGGGGGGGGGCAGGGTCAGGCGATGCGCTGACTGCTGGAAGTACTTGAGTGTCGTCCTCGGTGTGGAGAGGGGAATGAGTTGATGTGCAGCTCGTTTGAAGACATTTCCCGCGCAGCGGACGTCCATGACGCGTGTGATTCCGTCGTCTCCGGTTTAGATTTGCTCAATCCTGGCTAAGGGCCACCGTCTGTAGCCGAAAGAATCCTCGTCCTTTAGGAAGACGACATCTCCTTGACGAAAGGTGTGTTGGCCAGACCTCCAGTATGACGCCGTTGGTGTTGCAAGTATTAGTGATTTCCACGCACAGAAGTCGTGGGTCAGGCGTTGGACGAGTTGCCAGCGTCGCAGGTTGGAGATCTTAGCCTAACTGGCAGGATGAGCGGGTGGAGCGAGTGGCCTTCCGATGAGGAAGTGGCCAGGCGTTAATGTCCGTGGCGTTAAGAGTGGTGTCAATGGCCTCCAATTACGCGTCGCCTCCACTTCAGTTAGAACGGTATACAGTTCATGAAACTGAAGTGGGTGTGGAGAGCATTTTGCGGAGCAAGGTCTTCATCATCTTCACTGTGGCGGCTTCCCCCCATAGGCCACCCATGTGTGGCGTCCTTGGAGGAGTGAAATGTCTTGGAAGTGATGGTAGGCGCCCACGAAATTGGAGCCGTTGTCCGAGCGGATAGTAGTAGTAGGTGTCCCTCGTCTGGCGCAGAAGCGGTTCAGCGTCGACAGGAACTCTTCCGTGGACAAGTCAGAACACGACTCGAGATGAACTGCCTTTGTCCACACATGTAAGATTTAATGAGCACAGGTCTCCTTACGTGACCTCGACGGACGTAGAAGGGGCCCGCAAAATCCAGACCAGTTTCTGTGAAAGGTATAGAGCTGGTGTAGTACGGCTGGAGGGCAGGAGTCCGAGCTGTTGTGTGGTACCTCGGCTACGCTGGCAGGAAGTACAGCGACGGCTGAGTTCCTTCATGTGGTTTCGCAAGGCTGGAATGTGGTAGGAGTTGGCAATTATGGACAGCAGGGTTTGGGGTCCGGCGTGATGATATTGAATGTGAAGCGAGTTGACGAAGAGACTAGTGAGGGAGGACTTGATGGAGAGGGGAATGAGAGATCGAGGATTGTTGTGAAGGCCGAAGTCCCTGATGCGAGAAGTAGTCCATCTTCTGCTAGGGACAGGTTGAAGCCTGAGAGAGGGTGTGACTTTGGAAGGTGAGACTTCCGCTTGATGGCTCTTATGGCCTCCCAGTAGAACTCGTTCTGAATCATCTTGAAGAGATGACGTTTGGTGGTGCGACATTCTTCAGAGGTGAGTTGTGAAGAGTTCTGACGTCGATCTCTGGGAAGGCGGGTGTTAGTGATGAAACGGCTAGCTCTGTGGAATCTTTTGCTCAAGGTCGTACTGAAGTAGTGAATTTGGAATGTCAGACTAAATTATCAGCTAGTGATATTATAAGTTAGAGATGGACTTAAAAGATGCACAAGAGGAGGTTATTTCTGCAGTCCAAAAGAGTAGAAAATTAGTGGATAGAATGCGAGTAGTATCAGACCGATCCTTACTAAGTACAGATCCAGACACACTGAAATTTAACACAGGTAATAATTGCAAATGTGAAGGTCTCTCAAAGTAGTCATGTTGTTGCATTTTTTTCATGTGTATTTAAGGCACTATAATATGAATTTGTAGAAGCTGATCTTCCCAGTGGACCAAAGCAGTGTTGTTTTGGTTTAGCAATTCCAGACTTTCTTAGTTTTAGTTATTCATACTAAAAAAATATCTTGAATGCTTAGTTTTAGTTTTTTTCCCAAATTCTCCCTGAAGATTTAGTTAGTTTTTAGTTTTTCTTCAATACCATGTAGAAGATTTAGTTAGTTATACTATCAATTGTCTTAGTTTTAGTTAATTTATGTTGCCTCTCAAATTCTGCAATAATGAGACTCCTTAAAGAAAGTTGTTCATGTAGTTTTTCCAAAGAACTTCAAAAATGGCATATTTCTGTGAAAACTTGGGTATTATTAATAAAGTATGGTATTTGTTATGTAGTTTAGAGAATAATTACTTGATGGGAATTTATATTTTCATTAATAATGACATAATTTAAGGTGAATTGTTTACAATAAAATTGCTTAGTTTTAGTTTTTGTCCTCCACTCTACTGGTAGTTTTATAAGTTATTATTGAATTTACTGTCTTCTAAAATAATTAGTTTTAGTTTTTTCATATTCTCTACAGCTTAGTTTTAGTTATTCTTACCAAAAGTAAAATACCCCAAAACTAAGGGGTTTTGGTTTTAGTTTTAGTTAACTAAAACAACACTAGACCAAAGTTAACAAAGTTGAATACATTGATGATGTTTTTCTTAAAAGTCTGATTAAATCTCCACTTTGAAGATATAGCGTACAGGTTTAATGTTAATAAAGGAACTGTTTCACCACATTTTCACTCGGTGTTAGACAGAGCACAGGTGTGGAGCAATTATAAGTACCACTCTACAATTAAGTTTCTTATCCTGATAACACCACAAGGAACAGTGTCTTATGTTTCTAAATGTGCAGGGGGCAGAATGTCAGATAAAGAAACAGTTGAGAACTACTTTAGTCAATTTTCTGCTACCAGGTAGTGTTCAATGATTAAAATATTAATTTATGTGAACCATTTAATGTATTGTGTAGGTGACATTGTTTTGGCTGACCGAGGTTTTACATGCCAAGACCACATTGGGATGTATATTATGGCCAAAACTAAAATGCCACCTTTCACAAAAGGCAAGAAACAATTGGAGAAATATGCTGTAGACTGGAGTCGTGAGCTATCTTTGGTGCGCATCCATGTGGAAAGGGTGATTGGAAATCTAAAACAGAAATATACAGTACTGCAGTCAATTCTACCAGTTCACTTTTGTAATGGCAGTAATGAACTAACTATTATTGACAAAATTGTATTTGTCTGCTGTGCACTCACTAATCTATGTCCTTCTGTCAAATGAATACAATTATGAGGTGTGTAGCACAAACAGGGTTGATGGACGTAGCTTCAAAGTGGGTGGGGTACCTCAAGATTAATATTATTTGGATTGGTTATAATTAAAAAGTTGATATAATACAATATTGAAAGTTGAAAAGTTAGATGAATAACAATTATTTAGCAAGCATCATGAGCACTTTTTTGTTTTGTTTTTGTGGCCTTTGGGTAACTTGTGACAGCTAGGACTTCTCCATGAACCTTTTGGGATTTTCCCCTCTGGATCCTTTGTCCATTGGAGTCCTCCAGGCAATAAGGATCACTTGAAAGACCGACCTTGTTTACTTTCTCAATGTATATATCTCTGTCTAGCTTGTCATCAGCCCGCTACAGAAGCTCACCATCGCTCAGGCTGCCCAAACACCTGGCCATGCCCTCCAAGTTGGTGTGCAGAGAAAGCTTGCAGCCAACCTCTCAGCATGCCGCTCTTCCGGGACGGACTTCGTCCCTCTGGTGGCTGAGACGTTTGGCTAAGGACACCATCCGCACCCGAGAATCGCTGCGGCACTTCTGACTCCACCCCAACTACCAGTCACCTGTTTGGCCGCGTGGCAGTCGCTTTATGGCAGGGCAATACATCGCTGTGGCTCCACCGTCTCCCCACCATACCCCCCTCCCTGGACGGTGTAGCCTGAACTTTTTGTATATTTATTGTCTTTTTCTTTTTCTTTTTTCTTTTTACCACACAGTAGTTTTTAGAATTGATCTAAAATAGTTAGAGCATGGGCGCCATAACCTCGAGGGCCGCGGGCTGTACCGTATCGTAGCATTTAGTATCCCTGTGCACTCACTTGAACAACACTGTGCTGGATAGAATGCCTACTTCACAATACAAAAAAGGGGTTAGCTATGTTCTAAGTACATAATGGGAGGGGAGTGGGATCGGGTATTCTTGAGTAAAGGGTCCGGCCCGCGTAACTAAGGGTAGGGTGTATGAAGAAACGGGTCACGTGCGCCCGTGAGCGTCCGTTTTGTATTGGCTACTGGGCGTTTCCAATCCTGGTAAATTCTTTCATTACAGAAAGTTTGCGTTCCTTCCATTTCTCCCACAAAAAAACTCCCTTTTTTGGTGTCGCAGCTCCCTTCTATTGGCTCCCACCACTCCCTTTTGGTGAGAAAATTTGCGTATATCCGGTTGTGGCCTAATCTTAGCTCTGGATGATGGCTGCAGGTAATCTCAAACTTTATTTAATGTGTTTGGTTAGCTCTAGTCGTGCAGGCCAATGTCTCTCATTAGCTAGTCTCTTTAGTCTCATAAGTCTCTTTATGTATCTTCTAGTCTCTTCAGTCTTTTCTACTCTCTTTAGTCTCTTCTAGCCTCTTTAGTCTCTTAATTCTATTCTAGTCTCTTTGGTCTCTTCTAGTCTCTTAATTTCTAGTCTCTTTAGTCTCTTCAAGTTTATTTTTGTTTTCTTCAGTCTCTTATAGACTCTTCAGTCTCTTCAGTCGCTTCAGTCTTTTCTAGTCTCTGTAATCTCTCCTAGTCCCTTTCAGTGGCGTAGGAAGGGGTAATTTGGGGGCACCATCTCACGGGGTGATTTCTCACATGACTAATATTTAACCATAAAAATCATGCCTTTGGACCCCCTCCTCCCCCCACCCCCATACTGAAACAGCTTCCTACACCACTGTCTTTAGTCTCTTTAGTCTGTTCTAGTCTCTTTAATCCTAGTCTCTTTATAGCCTATTCTAGTCTCTTTAATCAGTGTTTTCTAGGCTCTTAGTATCTTCTAGTCTCTTTCATCTCATCTAGTCTCTTGTCTCCTCTAGTCTCTTTATTCTCTCCTAGTCTCTAGTCTCTTCAATCTCTTTAGTCTCTTCCTGTCTCTTCAGTCTCTTCTAGTCGCTTTAGTCTCTTCTCTTAGCCTCGCAGTCTCTTCTAGTCTCTTTTGTCTGTTGGGGGGGGGGGGGGGAGGTGGAGGAGGTTTTATTTGAGCAACATAGGCTTTATGGTGTGAGTCTAATTACAATGATCAACACGGTACTTTTAGGACTAGTCAGCTTTGTATATTTACTTGTATTGATTATATTGAAACTAATTTGATGAGAAGACTGCAATTGAGTTATCTATTAGAAAAACTGTAACACATGCATCACACAAAAGGCAATAACCAGTTCAGTAGAGGTAGTAGAATATGCTTGGTCAACAAAAACAAACAATTACCTATTCCAGTATCAGTGTCTTCCTATGAAATTGCCTATTAAAATTAATAAATTTTACACATTTGGAACAGGCATAGTTGTTGTTTTTTGTTGTTTTTTTAGCTTACCACAACTTATACAACAAGGATGCTGAGCCTTCTTGATTTAGCTGCATGCAGGCTAGCCTGATGTGCTATTATCTTATCTTATGTCTGTACCCATGAAGTAACTTGCCTTCAATAGACCTGTACCAAATTAGTGCATTTCAGTTATCCAAACTGACTTCATTTCCGGCCTTGAAAATTTTTAGACTGGGTATCATCCCACAATCTCAAATTGTAGGTTTTCTCAAGACCTTGGTGATGACACTTTACCGAATTCCCACTACATTTTACCATACCTTGTTCTTTATTTCTCATTTCAATATTCTTAGTAAGGTTCGACAGAACACCTCGAACACTCATCTTCCCCTCATATATAGCTCTCTCTACCCTTCAGTCTGTAATTCTTACAACATTTTTTAAGTAACAAAGTGTTAACTCTCTTTAAAATTCTAAAATCATAGCTAGCTATTCCTCTTACAGTGGGGTCAGGAGTAAGGACCTTACAGCCCCTCTCCATATTGTTTGCTGCCCAAACCTAATTATATATTTGAAAGGCCATAAGTGATAAATAACAAACTATTCAGTTTTATGTGTACAGTTACATACACATGAAACTGTGTAGCTATAGAGTTATCATAAGATAGTGTAACAGAATTCAAGTGACTATAACAACTTTAAGAACTAGAATGTACAACAAGACTATACAGACTAGAAAATTCAATAGATTTAAATACACCAAGACATAACGAGAGAGTACAAGACACTAGAATAAGAGACTGTAAGAGACTATATGTGTGACAAATGAGACTATAAGAGACTATATATTTGACAAAAGAGACTAATAGTCTAAAGAGACTGAAGAGACTAGAAGAGCCATTAGATTACTAAGACTTAAAAAACTAAAGACACTAGAAGAAACTAAACAAACTGAAAAGACTAGAAACTATTTAAAGAAACTAAAGTGACTAAAGAGCCTAGAAAACACTAGAAAGACTAAAGATACTGAAGAGATTAAAGAGACTAGAATGAACTAATGAGACTCGAAGGAAGGAGGAGGGGGTTGGCACAAGTAGCAAGATAGTTGTTTGACCACACCCACTTTTTCTAAAACCACACCCGTTTGATTAAAATAGTCTCAGGTCTAGAATTAGTGACATCAATCTTGGAAGATTTATGCGTATTGCAATTGAAGGACCTCAATTAACTGAAGTGAAAGAATACCATTATAAATCATAACCACAGAATACCATTAAGTAGTAAATATTATTAATTTATTTCATAAAATTCTGGGAGGGGGGGGGGGACCTGTAAGCTATAGGGAATTATATGAAACCCTATAACTATAGGGAATTATATTCTACAAAATAACTCTTAAAGTGATGTAAAAAAGAGTACATTTTACATGAAGAAACAACGGTGGGCCAGACCCTCCCTATTGGCTATTATGTCTCGCATTCAGTTCAGGACTAGCAGAAGGTTATTAAAATTATATTACTTCATGCCACCTTCATTGCCTGGCTGGCACATTAAGAAGATATAGACTCCTGCTGCTGTACACTTCCTGCGTTCTATAGCTATAGTAAATTTTTTACCCTTAATCTTTTCATTTCATAGTTTGCACTAATTGCTGATGTATAATTGGCTCCACAATCTTCAAAAGTTGGGTTTGTTCCCATCTCATTTCACAGTCAAGTATTACAATCAGGGTCTGGCCTGGCTCACTCAGATGTTGTTGTATAAGTACAAGTGAAAAAGAATTTAAAAACAATTTTTATTGCTTGGTTATTTTATATTATAGTACTATCTTTTTTTCTTCTTTTTTTTTGTTGTAGGAATGAAATTAAATTTACGTAGCATTATAACCTTGCTGCAAAAGGATGGACTGGCAGTTAAATGGTTCGACCTAGGGCTCATGCTTGGTGTGCCAGTAAGTGTAGTTGAGGACATCAGGCATAATCGTACGAGTAATGCCAAGCAGGCGCTAAAGGATCTCATTCAGTACTGGCTAAATAGTGGGGAAGCCAGCTGGGAGGATCTAGCTTGTGCATTGGAAGACATGGGCAATAGAAGATTGGCACAGTCCATACGTGAGGTGCTAAGGAAAGGTTAGTATTGATAAAGAATGAGTATTTATTATATTATTATGTCCAAGTTGAGTTGGCTATAAGAAAAACTTGAATAGCTTTTCAACAGAATCAGCTCAGGGATTTGCACAATTGGAAAGCTTGCGCCAAAGCAGTTAAAATATTTCTCAGTAAAGTTCAAGACCGAAAGGAAAGTATTATTCCAAAACTCAATACTAAAGTCAATGGGAATAGAAAACCCACAACTTTCCCGCTCTACACACGCCCTAATTTAGTCACACGGTGCAGTTCAATCGGTCATGTGTAAAGTTTTCAATGAGCTTGTGGACAACAAACTTGTCCTTTCTCAGGTGGGTACTTTTCTAGCCTCATATTCAATTACTGGTATAAGCTGTGAACACAGAATTTCTTTAGGTGTTGTATCTAAGGTACAGGTAAGTCTAATATGCCGGTAGGTATAGTTTTTTTATCTATCAATAAACAAATGTCGAGCTGTAAATAGAATTAATGCTAGCATTTAGCTAGAAATGCTTTTATGCAGATTGCGTACCCTTCCACTAACTTCTTTTTCTAATTGTGGCAATTCTGAATGATTCCATCTTCAACTTGGTTAGCTATTACAGCAGTTTTTCATTATCATACTTATTTGTGTACAATTGTTCTGGTAATACTAATCGTTATGACTATTTAATTGTGATCACATTACATTTCAGTGAGTATAATTATTAAATAATGAAATTATTGACAATAAAATTAAGCTTACAAGTGTACAAATTTCAATTACTGGATGATAGTGTCATTCTTGTGAATTCAGAGGAATTCTTAGAAGTAGACACAGTGGATGTTTCAGTACTCTCAAAAAGTTACAATATTCATTTGGGCTGCCTTTAAAGTCTCCTGTGGCAGATAATTTCACTCTTTCAGGTTCTGCAAGTTACAGCATTAATGCGATCCCGAGTTCACCACTCCCTTTTTTCGTGAATTGATTTACTCGCGTGTCATTTGCCATTAGAATGACTGATTTGCTTCCGGTTTTTTTGTTTTTTTTACCTACTAAGTGCATTCCTCATTAACCACGCATGCGGGCGTGCCAACTCAACTTGAACATACTATAGTTTTGGCATAACTATCCCATTGTGTGTGGATGCTGGGAAAGAGAAGGGATCAGATGACTGCCCTACTTTCGATTTGTACTCATTCTTGCATGACATCTACATAATTTCTGAAGTGTGTGAATCATAAAAACTGAACTAAACCATCAAGATCTTTATTTTCTCTAAAACTAACAAGCATCCAAATGAATGTTTAATTGTTCAAAACATTAGTACAATTTCTATGCCATTGATTCCAGAATATTTTAGCGACAGTGGTAATGATATTTTTATACAACAATTTACAATATGGAAACAATTAAACTAGTCAACTTGAATTGCTATTAGCTGTGATAGTCAATAATATGCATGATATAGATGGTGAAGGTTCTCAACCAGTCCCACCAGCTGCTCGGCCATTTCTACCATTTACACATCTTTTTGGAGATCCTGAGCCAGTTCGTCCAGTTTCACCAGTTGTAGGAGATGCTGAGCCAGTTCCACCAGTTCATCCAGTTTCAATAGTTGGTGAAGGTGCTCGGCTATTTCTACCATTTAGACATCTGTTTGGAGATCCTGAGCCAGTTCGTCCAGTTTCACCAGTTGTAGGAGATGCTGAGCCAGTTCCACCAGTTCATCCAGTTTCAATAGTTGGTGAAGGTGCTCAGCCAGTTCAACCAGTTGATGGTACAAAACGTAAGTTTTTAACTGTCAATGACGTATATTTGGCGAGCGAGCGTAGCGAGCGAGACACTTACAGGGGTAAAAATGAAAAAATCGGGGATGTTTGTTTATTTGTATATATGTATGGACGTACGTAAGGCATTTTGTACTTTGACCCTCGCGTTTTTGTGTTAGTTATGTGGTCTACCCCGTCCCAAATTGCACTAAACAGAATCCTCTGGTTTATCGATCAGTACCCGTATCACCCTAGAAATTGAATTGTTTACCGTTTTGAATTCTTTTGCGGGTGCAGTCAAACTTGAAAACTTAAGGGACTTCCATTTCTATTCGAGTTAGTGTCGGTGGTAAGTCAATGCGCTCTTTGTCATGGTTATAAGCCTTGCGCAACAGTATTTACTTGAAAATACATTGTCCACTAGACTACTGCGAAGGTAAGTCTGTGTAGGTGCATGTCCAGTGTGTCAAAGCATTGTGTGTTACAACCACTACTTAGCTAAAGAATATCACAAAGAAAACTTTTAAATAACGTGTATTGTTTTGTTGTTGTTGTTTTCCTTCCAAGCAGTTGCAGAGAGTTGTTACTATGGCACTGAAATCCCTTTACCCTGTATGCTAAATTAAAAAAACTGGACCTTATTTTCAGTAGCTTCAGTGTTAGAAGTCAAAATCAATAGTATAGTCTTTAGGCTCGCTCGCCATTTGTGCTCAAGCACATCACTAGTTAGACATGATTGCATGCCCCTACTTATTCTAGAAAATGTAAATCATAACAAAAAATATCCACATATACATTTACAATTAAATTTTAAAAAGCTGGTACCTAGTTCATAATTTTTCTGTTCATACAGTGAGGTATTGACAGACATACAAACTATTGATGAAAAAAAATGAGTTAATTGATAGATAAACTGACAGATTAACTAATAAGTGGATACATAGACAGAGCTGATACAAACACAAATACTGTACAGGACGATCTAGAAGTTGTAGAAAGTAAAGTTGAGTTACCCGTGTGGCAATGACTTACAAGCGAGTATAGCTCTGAGAATACCAACAGGCAGCACTAGTATAGAACTAGAGAATGTACAATTATGAAATACTGAACAGGTGGCACTAGTACAGAACTAGAGAATGTACAATTATGAAACATTGGTAGCTAACTAAAATGATGCAGTGTCTATAATGATGTGGTATTTTCAGGTTAAAACAAAAAAAAGAAACATTGACTACAAACGTCAGCAATAATGATTGAGCATGTAGGATAGTGCATGTAGCTAGCTTAATGAGTTTTTATGTGGTGAAGTGCTCATCTTGTGGAGGGCTTGGGCTTGAATACATGCAGATAAAAAATATTTTATAAAATTTGTCACTCATGTAACCACTAGAATGCTTTACTTTTTTCATTTAAAGGGGTCAATAAAAAAAATTTGCTACCAAGAAATCGAACCAAGTAATCTAGGCTTTAAGGGCGCTGTGACGTAGCAACATGCGTGCAACCGCACGCACCACAAATAACCACAAAAATCCGCCGTGCTCGCAATAGTAAAAACGACCGCTAACTTAGCTTGCGTGGGTAATTCAAAGCTTCCTGCCCACCAATTGATAAAACTAACCGAGGCCCCGCCTCAGCTATAAGTTGTAAAGAGCACAGCTGTTTGATATTGTATTTCTTGGCTTACTTTATCAGTATTGTTTCTCCCTAGAGCAGACACTGGCTCCCAGATTGTCTCCAAGCTTTGACAGGTAAATAATACCTCACTAATGACTCCATTTTTAAAATTTTTTATTCTTGTGCAACACTTCTTCCTGATATATCACTCATGATTTTTTTTATTTTACAGTATTGTGATGACCAGTGATAATTTTTATGAATGTATATAATAATAATGATACTTATTTTATATAGAAAAAATATTTTGAAATAGCCAGCTAAAATATAGATGAATATTTTGTGATGTAGATAGTTAAGTAAAGATGAATAAACAAATGAAGTGAATAACTAAGTACAGAAAACTGTACATAAATTGAAACTGTAGAGTTTTCCAGCAGCAAAAATGGTTCACTAATCTATTATAGGTACATACACACACTGAATATGCATCTCGCAAGCTTGATAAAAGCCTTCCCTTACCTGACCATGCCGAGAAAAACACTATGAACAAGACTACAATCATCTCCTCAGACTTGTTTCAGTAGGGCTTATCATCCTGAGGGAGAGGCGGCCAGAAAACCGGTTTGCTAACCGGTTGGCGCCCGAAGTTAGAGAGCACCTGGAACTCACTTTCCCGCGGGAATCAATTGAATCTGTTGTGGGTGTGGTTTGAATGCAATCAAGTCTCTGCCAAAAGATCGCGTGGACTAACTTTTAGTCCTGGAGTCTATTTTGTGTTACTTCTCAGAAACTATGCGTAGAAATGACTCCAAATTTCGTACGAAGGCTGACTATGACCTTAGCTACAAATTGTTCGTTGCAATTTTTTTGAAATAAATAAATTCGGGTGCGCAGCCGCGAGGATCAAATGAGCACAATCAACTAGACAAAACAAAGCAGAATTGAGAAAAAGTACAACGAAGTTTTGAAGACAATCAACAAATGTAGCAGTAGAGGAAGAATGGGCTCGTCAGCGACGGCACCCGTGGAGGAGTTGTTGATTATATACTTGAGGCTGAGGAGCTCGTAACTTGAACGAAACGGGCTCCCAAGGCCCGTTCTTTTTATTTAGTTAGTCCATTAGCAGTACTCTTTAGGATCCACCCTTAGTTGGAGCTCTACAAACACCAAGAAAAAAGTTAGTAATCCCTAGCAACCAAAATCCAATTATTGTGAATATTTGCATGGGCGGTGTCACAGCACCCTTAAACAACCAGCTAGAGATTTTTGCCTAAATTTCCCAGCATTTGCTGCAAATTCTTTGCACTCAATTACTTTTCTTAAGGGATCAAATAGCATAGCTACCGTGCTATACTCAAGAAAAATCACATAAAATTGCCTAGTAAGTGAAAATAATCACTTATTCAAGAAGTTATCGGTAACAACTATTTCCGTTTTGTATTTTATTTTTGCACCTGGTCATTCAAATAGAACTGGAATTATGAAGCTCTTAAAGAGTGCATGCATGGACTGATTTCTCTCATTCAATAATAGCACTGGTTACCTGTGCTATCACTCGCTAATAGTAGACCAGCTTTTTAATAATCATTTGCACTGTACCTACACTGTATTGTTCACTCACTATCTCCGTATTTCAGGATTAGCTTCCTCTGAAACTTTGTTTTCAATCTATGGCTAATCAGTTGAAAAAGATTTCGTCTAATACGGTTAAAACTTCTGCACTAAAGAATGACATTGTCTCCAAATAGAAACTACTCGAACTGTATGTGTCCAAGGCTAAAGGTGCGTGCATGCGAACTTACCCATACTATTTCACTTAGATACTGAGGTATTTCACTTCGTTTCCGTGCTATTTCACTTAGTTACGTGATGTTTCACTTTCCTTGTGCGATTTCACTTAGTTACGTGATGTTTCACTTTCCTTGTGCGATTTCAATTGAACAGTGATTTTTCTTGTACATTTTAAATAGGCAATTTATGCTATAATATAATAATCGTTAGGTGCGTAAATTGCCCATTCAAAAAATGTATGGGGAAAAAAATCACTGTTCAATTGAAATCGCACTGAGAAAGTGAAATAGCTCATAACTAAGTGAAATAGCACGGAAACTAGGTGAAATACCACAGTAGTTAAGTGAAATAATACGGGTAAGTGTGTATGTGTGCAGCTCTAGCCTTGGAAACTAACAGTTTGAGTAGTTTCAAGTTGGAGTCTATATCATTCAGAAGCTCTACCTGTATTAGACAGATTTTTTTTTCCTTCAAAATTAGGAGAGGCTGAAAACGAAGTTCCAGAGGAAGCTAATCCCGGAACACAGAAATTATGAGTGAATGATACAGTATTACTTTGGAGTGCTTCATTAACCTTTGTATCCTCTCTTTTTTTCCCCTGTCTATCCCCTGCTCTATAAAAATTGAACACAGGAAGTTTGTAGTCATGAACAATTCATTTGCTAAACTGAGTTGGGAAAGAATGTACACCTACGGTAGCTAACCATAAATCATGTAGATAAGAAAGGAAGAAATTTAACTAATTCCATGAAGAAGTGAAGGACAATACACAGAAAGGACAAAGGGAGCAGGAGAGATCAAATAGATAGACAAATGAAGTGAAGGGAATCCATGAGTTGAAAAGAGGAATACAACAAACTGGGATAGCTCAGGAAGAAAGAGAGCAGGACATAGAAATAATGGATAAAAATATATGTTTCTGCAATCTTAATTTATTAAATTTAGTATATCAGGTGCCACGATGTGGCAGGGTACTTGCTAGTACTTAATAATTTGAAATACTATACTAAAGTTTTGTTCTATCTAAACTAAAGATATTTGTAATTTCATAACGAGTCAATTTTTAATATTGTTTATTTTTAATTTTTCACCAACAGAAAAGCCTAAAAATATGAATGATGTTTACAAGAGCACTTATGAAGAGATTATGAAAAATGAAGATCAGTTTTTACACATACTATTTGCAAAGTTGATCTTTTTGGGACCGCCTGAACGTGGTAAAACTTTGACTCGGCTTCGCTTAGTGAATAAAATGAAAAACATGACACTAAATCCGGAATTCAAAAATCATAGAAGTACACAAATGGCTGAAACAGGAAGTTATTTAATTACTGACCTTCTACAATCAGCAGCTGTACTGTCTGAGAAAGGCTGGAAACCTATCGAGGGAGAAAGTGATGAAGTCAATATTTTGTATCAACTATTTTTCAAGTTGAAGCAGTCAATGCCAGAGACTGAACTTTCAACCTGCCAGAAATTAATTTTCAAAATCAAGCAAATGTTTGCAGGAATATGGAAAACAACAGAAGATACATCTGAGTCTAATCTCATTTTGAATCGCATTCTTCATTTGTATGACAAATCTTCAGCAGATGGTAAGTGGGAAGAGATAGCCAGCAAGCTCGACGACTTGTGCTTACTGTACATGAAAGATACCGGGGGCCAACCAGAATTGATGGACATGCTTCCAGCACTTATCATGGGGCCAGCTATTTATCTTCTGTTTTGTAAATATGGAGATGATCTTAAAAAACCTTATGGTATTCTTTTTCGAGAGGCAGATAATTGCATAAAACCAGATGAAATACCAATGTCTAGTTTTACAGTTGAACAGAATCTCAAATCTTCTTTGTCTGCCATTTTCTCCATGCCATCTACAAGCACTCCCCAAAATTCTCAGTGGGATGATGGCGTAAAAAATACCCCAAAGTCAGTCGCTTACATTATTGGAACTCACAGAGATGTTGTTAAACCTGATGGAATGATTGCTTTTGAAGAGAAGATGCAAAGCGTAATCACAAATACAGTCTTTTTCAATAAAGAGCTAGTTCGTTTTGTCTCAACAGACGGTTTTGAATCCAAGAATCCAGAAGATGACTTGCCAAAAGGCATGAAGAGACTTATATATCCAATAAATAATAAATCTGGTACAACCAAAGAGATTGAAGGCCTCCAAAAGTTTATTCACAAAGCTTTGGATAGATTTCCACGACAAAAGATTCCAGCACGATGGCTTCCATTCAGCCTTTACTTACGCTTTACTAAAGAAAAGTGTGTAAAGTTATCTACCTGCTATAAGGTTGGTGACAGTCTTAATATGAGCGAGATTGACACAAGAACGGCTTTATGGTTCTTTCATCACTTTGCTGGAATTATATTGTATTTCCATGATGAAGCACTGTCAAATGATGAAAATTTTGTCGTTACAGACACTCAGTTAGTGTTTAACATTATTTCTGACCTTATATTAGAAACAGGTGGTATGAAGTTGCGTCAGAATGCTGGCAAAACATTGCGTTCAGTAGGTCAGATTTCTTTTGCAGACATAACCAAAGTGTCTGGTGACGTATTTCTTCCGAAGCAGATTGAATCACTGCTGAGGCACATTCATGTTATTGCTCCACTCGACAAACCACTAATAGAAGAAAAGTTTCCCACAGAGGATCCTCATCAACTCTATTTTATGCCCTGTGCATTGTCAAGCCTCTCAAAAGCTGAACTCAACAAAAAAATTCAACTAGAAAAAACAGAAGGTGCAAGTGTTTACAATGTAAAATTTTGGTTTATAGCTGAATTTGTGCCAATTGGCTTATTTGCATCAATGATAGCCAAGCTTGTTGGTTTAGGCAAGGTAAGAGTTTATAGTCAACTTACTTATTGTGCAGTAATAGACTTTAAGCTATAATTAGCATGTGTACTATGAGGTCGTTAACATAGTTGCATTTATTGTATTATTGTATTATAGACATGGTAACAAACATTGACAATCAAATTATATTATAATGATGGCAATAATAATATAATAATAATAATAATAATAATAATAATAATAATGATGGTGATGATGATGACATTTTTTTATAATTTAGTCTCAGTGTTATCCTTTCAAATTGAAGAATAATCAAACTATTGCAAAAAATTTCATCCCTTTCACCTATGGAAGTGATGCAGATACAGTTATCTTTGTCGAAAAGCCCAACTTTTTTGAGATTATCGTCACTCGAACCAATTATTGCAAGGTTCCGGCTTCTCAGATATGCTTTGATATCAGAATGATTGTCGAAGATTGTGTTGAGGATATTACAAAGAATAGAGAGACAGTTCTGGATACCAAGGAAATGAAACAATTATGTCAGCGATACAAAATTGGATTTGATTGTCGTGATTGTTCCAATGAAGATTATCTGTGCTTGGTGAATAAGGATGACGATAATCCCAGTGTCAAGATTTGTACTAAATGTAATGTACCAGTGAAAATGTCAGATGAAGAACTCAAGTGGTTTAATAAGGTGAGAGTTTTCCTTTTTGGGATGGCAATCATGGCATATTGCATAGAATCATAAATGCATATATCCTTGACCCTTCATCTAGAAATATAGTATCTAATGACCAATGCTATTATGTTTCACTGTGGTTGCATTTTTGTTTGTTTCATTCAGGATAGTACATTGGTTTTCTCAGCACCAGCAGGTATGAACAAAGGGGTGATAAATATATTTATTTTTGGTCTTCTTTTTGTTCTAATGTACTGTGTAAGTTTTGCATTGTAGGAAGGTCGGGATTTGCAAATAGCACCTCTGATAATTATATCTCATTTGTCTCCACCACAATTTGTGGCTTATACCTTTTGCCTGTGGTGATTTATTCTAGATCATCCTGCAAACAGTTCACTTCATCACCGTCAATCAACTAATACAGGGCAGCAAGATATTCCAGATAATGGACAAAAACCAAATATTGTGCCTGGACAAAAGACTAGACCGAGTATAGGTAAACTATAATGTAAACTACTTTTATTAAAAGAAGCTGTAAATGTTAAAGCAATCTAAAGATTAAAATTCAATATTGCCTATTGGCTCAATTCCACTTTTATACAATATTAGCTGACACTCTAGAGGACATGATATAAAGTAACACTAAGTTAATGCAAAAAGATATAAACTATTAATGAAGCTTATTGATCCACTTAAAATTTAGATATTCTTACTGACCCATAAACTGATCAAATTGGCTATTAAACAGATTAAATTTATTTGCCTAATAATCTTAATGCATGCCACTAATTGCAATCATTGCAGACTGGTTAGACATAATTATAAATACTTTTTATATGTTATTATTTTTGTGCAGGTTGTGTTGAATTCTTATGTAACAAGGTACGATATTACTTTTGCAATGTAATTATTAGAATAAAGGAAGATGAGAGTAGCTGTGGAGAATGTTTAACTAATAGATAAACCACATTTATAATGTTTTACTTACAATTTCATCTTGCATGTTGCTTGTTTTTTATTTACATGTACATGTACATTGTGTAATTCAATATTTTTACAGAACTTTTTTTTGTGAGACAGTAAATATTTTTACATAGATATCATCTTGGAGTATCCGGAAGAAACTTGGTATAGGTGTCTCCACCTTCATTTTGATGATATGTTTGGCAATTATTGCTTTACCAAGATCAGGTAAGTTATACTTTCGGGTACAGGTATTATTGGATGAGATTGTTTACTTATTTTGAGGTCACTATTGTTTAATTTATATATTTATATATATTATATATATATATTTATTGCAGCTTTGATATTTTTACTTGAATATTTCCGCATCACGCGAGCGTTCTGTATTCTCCCATATTGTACGGTTTATATTGTACGCTCCTTGTAGCGCGCGCGTAGCGAGTAAAATCAATGAAAATTTTATTGTAACCGGTTGAGAAAAATTTCAAAGAAGCAATAAATCACTTATCACACTCGTCGTACAATATGGGAATGATATTTTACTCTCAGCCACATTTGCACTCGCCTTTGGCTCGTGAAAATATTTGGTGCTCTAAAATATTTTCCCATATTGTACTCTGGACTCGTGCTATAAGTATTATATATGGCTGGGAAGGACCTCTCTTTTGAGATAGCTGCCGAAAACGTAGCTTAATATTGGCAGTAGTAATATCCAATGCTATAACTCCATACTTGTATAGCTATAAGAGACCAAATGTTTATTGACAAGTGAGTGAATCAGAAGCAGACACTATTAGAGCATGCGTCAATTTGAGTCAATTTAAATACCCCTTCTATTACATGGAAGGCTAAGGTAAGAGCTTGAGAGGCTACAACCCCTCCCCCCCCCCCAAAAAAAAATTTTTTTTTGGAAGGGGAGAAGGGGCTGAGAACCCCAAAATTGTACACGTTTATATAGTTATACATGAACTCTAACCAGCAATAGTGCCATAAAGGGCTCAACATTTGGTCGGCAATTCTCCGTTGTTGTTGTTGTTTTATTAATTATCCTGTAATGAAATGAGAAAAGTGGTATAATTTAATTATTTATTTTTTACAATTTTTTATGATAGGGCGAATGTAACATTTAGCTGTTAAACATCTGTCCAACCGAAATTTTGCATGTCATGACATTACTAATACAATCAAACTATCATTACAACACAAATAGAAACATAATAGGTGTCATTGCTTTGTTTTAAACTTGGACATCATATTATTGCTGCTATGCCAATTGTGTTTTTGAATGCATAAAGTAGTGTTAGAGGCCTCGGCCTGGTGCTTTTTTTTTTTCATCTTTCTGTATCTGAAATAGTAGACCAAATTGATTAGACAGAGCTAGTTAGGTTAAAATTTTAAAACCAAAAAAAAATGTTTTTAATGAATAAATTATTTTCCGTGTTTGTGATTTATCAATGTCTTGTTTTGAACTTAGAGTTTCGTGATGGTGGTACTCCTCCTCCCTTTACTACAATAGGTTGCACTGCCATTAAAAGTCACAAGGATTTACAGAATGTGTTGAAGAAAGTGAGTGGAGTGGATACAGACAGAATGTGTGTGGATCTGAAGATTGCCACTGGTACATGCAACACATTGGAAAAGAAGAACGTGTTCACTTTGTCCAGGGAATTCATGGAGCAAGATCCAGACCATCACTGCTGGGAGTTTATTATCCAGGTGTTGTGTGAAGATTTTGAGAAGTCTGCTCTGGCTAGAAAAGTTCAAAGAAAATACAATGTTTCTGAGGATATTTATAAACATTTTTGTAGCTTTGTAGCTGGCAAAAATTTAAGGTATAGAAATTTTATTGTTCTGGTTGTGGCTCTTGTTGCTATTATTGTACTTATGTGCATGATTTTTGCATAGATATTTCACTTTCCTTTTTTCTTTTTTTGTATCAAACATTGTTGTTTTTTTATAATTACTTTCCAAGCAAATAGCTACAGTATTCCTTTTCACTTGACCATCCATATTGCAATTAAAGTCACAGTGAAGTCGGTTCAATCAGGAATAATTCGTATAACTATGTACTTAGCTAGCCGGTTGCTTGTCATTGAATTCTGTTTTGTTTGTCTAGCTTGTTTGCCATTAGCTACTACACTATCAGATTCAATACAGCTTAGCTAGCTACATGTCTTAACAAAATAAATAGTCAAATGTACTGCACTCGTGGCCCAATAAGCAATCATGATGTGTGTGTGTGTGTGTGTGTGTGTTCTGCTGGGGGGTGGGAAGGGGGTCAGGTGGGATGGTTTTATTCCACAAGTTAACAACCATGACCTACAAGAGAAGGATCAGGTTACAAGTCAGTTCTCCCTCATAAGTTTAGGCGATGGCAAATGAAGTAAAAATTTTCATTACTCATTGGAATTTTTTGTGATTAAATAAAATTGAGTGGCAAGTGACATCCTGGTCTTATGCAATAGTGCTGTTTTAAAATAGTTTAGTTTTAACATAATTTTTTCAACTTTGTTTTTACGTTTCCATTTTAGTATTTTTTCAAGAATTGTTTCCATTTTTAGCTATATTTTTATATATTTTTTTTCCAATTTTTGTTATATTTATAGTCTTTCTTTTCAATTTTAGTTGTATTTATTTGCAATTTAGTTTGATATTACTAGGTAGCTATTATTGAGTTAGTAGCTTTTAGCTACTAAATTGTTTTATACCGGCCCCTATATGAAGTGGCGAACATATCTGGGCAGGTGACATCCTAAACCATGGACGACCAGACTTCCATGGCACAAAGGTTATCCCATTGGGTCTCTTCCCATTGGTTCTTCTACTAGGTCGGCAGTGGCAGTGGAGGAAGACCAGTACGCTGAAGGAGCCAATACTACAGCACTGCACACTCCAAGGCTGCCGAATCTGATGGGCAGTGTTGCTTGACCCCAGGCCTTGACGTCCAGGGTATTTATTTATTTATTTATTTATTTATTTATTTATTTATTTATTTATTTGTTTATTCGTTTATTTGTTTGTTTGTTTTATTTGTTTGTTTGTTTATTTGTTTGTTTGTTTATTCGTTTATTATTTGTTTATTTGTTTATTTGTTTATTTGTTTTTACCTATTTAGCTTTACTTTTGATTTTTAAATAACAAATATTACTGGTACTTAACTTTCTAGCTGCAAATAAAAAATAGCCTAAAGATGTAGGAGGAAAAAATTCAGTTAGAGTTTCTCTTAGGCTGTTGGTCCATTTTGCTAAATAGAGTATAATTTCATATTTTTGTTACTCACTGGTGGTTTGGTACGGCGTGTCATTCGTTGCTGGTATTTGGTAAAGGGTGTTTACCTTAAAACGCGCTATCCACTTGTCGTGCATATTATTGTTTGTTTGGACAAAACAACGAAAAGGGGCGGGAACTAGTACATAGAGCTTCAATCGGCTTTCTATTCTTGCTAGGTAAGTAAGTAGTACCTGTAACTTCTGAAGGGTGTTAGTGAGATAGTTGTAGTGCACACATTTCAGTATGGCGCTTGCCATTAGTGTTAGGTAGAGCTAACTGAATAAGACTCAATGTAGTTTCCACTTATCTACTAACAATTGTTTGTTTTTCTTCTCACTAGTAACTTGCTAAAGATCACTAGGGAGATATTCACAATGCTAGATTAGGCAGATGTGAACAGATTGAGTTGGAGATGTATTTGTGGCCCACGTCACACCATGAACTAGTCTAGAGCCAAAAAACGTATACAAAAGACAACAGGAATCATTTAAAATTGATCTTATATTCAACATAACCCTGTACTGTCGCCATCCATGTCATCACACTGTTATCTCCATACACATCTCACTATATGATTTGAAAAATCTGAGCAAGGAGGATCAGAAGGAAAAAACTCTCTGAGCTAGTCATACTGGTTAGCAAAATACAACAGCAACAACAGGAAACAAATCAGTACTTGTTTTCTCTAATTGACCTAACTCTAATTTGTATTTATTAGCTACTGGTGTTGCCAGGGGATATAGCTCACTCTATATGCTTTGTGTGGCTACCTATGCCATATACATGTGAACATTTCTGAATCAAGCAGAATGTGTATTCACTGACCATTGTCATGTAGTGCTGCCTCTCCAGCCTTAATTTTGCCAGCGACAGAAAGTTTTATTATGACAAATTGCTGTGAGAATTAAATACTCTAGCTAGATGAAATGGAGCATGAACTTAGTTGTAGTATGACATAGCTAAGTTAGTCATAACTATTGGATATTTCTGATATGCTGACAATTAGATGTGCATGCTTGATGAAAACAAATTAGTGCCTGCTTTAAAACTCAAATAGCCACTAATTTATCGCTCCTGTGTATAACTTACTAATTAATTGAATAATCAAAGAAAAATATTCCTATTATGGTTATTTATTCTAGGTTGCTTGGTGTGAAGACTTTTCCAAGGATCATATGTAATTTACCATAATGATGTTGATCTTCAAATCTTCATAATATAGCTATTCATAATTTTATTTATTGGTTATAGCATTTATTACTGATGGAAGATACCATAGAGCTCCGGGTATTGTTAAAGTGCCACTCTCAGTTGGTAGCATCTATAAGAAATAACCTGGAAGATATCTCCTTGTTTTTATATAATGAGAAAATTATTTTAAAAAGTGTTTATAATGATGCTACTGACCTTCACTCAAGATTTGGAGAAGAGGAAAAAGCTAAGAAAATACTGAGAGCACTGGAAAACAAGGTTCAAGAGGATGAAAAGATATTTTTGAAGTTCTTGGAATACTTGTTCTCCAAAACGCAGTACTCAAAACTTAGTGGTGTGCTTGTTAGTGAGTACAAAATTCAAGGTAAGTAACAATTTAAGAATTACTTGTATATTATTATATCATGAAGCAAAGTGCTATGTACTTGTGCTATCTGCAAGTTTGGAATTTACTGTAACATATTGCTATAATTATATGTATTATTGAATTTTTAGGTGGTACGGTACAGTCTTCAAATTTGGCACAAGGTAACAATTCAATTTCAATATTATATCTGGACAACATTAATTGTTAATAGTAGGCAATTTACAGCAGACCTCTAAAGGAAAAACATTTCCAAAAGTTTGTTCACCACAACAAACAAAGAAAAGTATGTAATGGGATATTGTGGTAGTTGTTTGTTTGTTTTTTGTTTTTTTTTGTAAAGGTTGCACATGACTTTTAAATTTGCAGACCTTTCAATAAAGAATATCAAGAATTTCCTAGCAAAACATGAAGTTGCATCAAGCGAGGCTGAAAAATTAGGGGAGCAGTTAGAAGTTCCTCCTTCACAAATCCGAAGCTTTATAAGTAGTCGCAACAGTCGTGACTGGGATGGTATTCTCACTGATGTCCTTCAGTACTGGCTGAACAATGACTTGAATCAGTCATGGGTGAAATTAGGAGAGGCATTACATTGTTGCGGTCACAAAGTGGCAGCTATGAATTTAGGGGTATCAGAACAAGTAAATGAGGAAATACAGCAGATGCCATCACCGGAGGAATCAATCGTAACTGGTACGATAAATAATGAGGAAGCACAGCTGGTCTCTTCAACAGAGGAATTAATAATAACTGGTAAGATGAGTACTTTTATAATTTACCTTATCACTAAGATACAAACTAATTTTTCCCAATATGGCTAATTTTGATTAGACAAACCAGAGCAACTTCGTCAACGGAAAATGAGGTCTGATGATGACAATTCAAAATCAAATACTGCACAAGGTAAATACATAATTATTGACTATAAACAATATTGGTGAGCTTTATAACTTCATGCATTGTAATCTCATTCATTTAAATATTAATTATCTATGTCTATCCATTCAAATCGATTTTCTTTTGGTAAGTTTATTTTTGTTTGAAGTACTGTGTTAAGTTAATGTATATTATAGTTAATTATATACTTGGATACAGCACATTAGTATTTCAGCATGTAAAGTACAGCTCTTCATGATAAGCAATTGACATCTTATTGAGTTGACAATTTACATAAATAGATGTGACATTACTGGGACTGATCTACATTTATCGCCAGTATTACCAATGCTTCAATATTTGCTTCATGTCTACTTAGAGTTATGAAAATGTATAAGGGCACATGTATTTTTATTTATTTATTTCAGGTCCAGTTAAGGTTCCACGTTCAAAAGAAAAGGTACGGTCTATAATGTTAATGCAGCCTGTCATTGTGTATTGCTGATAAAGTTAATGAGTAGATTTCATAGAATTAATGTTGTTATGTGTATTTAATTGTGTGCTACTCAGATTTCACTGAATTGTAAGATGCTGGTGCTAGTAGTAGCCATTTGCATGGCTCTGTTTGTCTGTCAGATCCTGGCTCAGGTATTTTGTAACAAATAGTTGGTAGCTAGTTAAAACATCTCTACCATTATTTTTTTCCATTTTGCATATTAATAAATGTGGTAAACCTTTGAATGGCAAATATGGTTATAATTAGTTTTAAATTGGTATCAATTGTGTATAGTTTTAAAACCTATATTATAGGTCGATAATACAATTTCAGGGTAGCTATAAGCATAATAAGTTCTTCCCAGAGGTCTCATGATGATGTAGTTTTCATCAAAACAAGCCCTGGAGTTTGAATTTTCAATTGAGCTGCGGAACTTATTGCATAAATAGATCCTGAGATAATGAGCAACACCCTGAAAAATGGTGGAAATTCTTAGTTATTGCGCTGCACAAGTATAATATTCAATTTGTAATTCAAATCTAATTTCTTTATTATATAAGTAGTGCCTTACTGTTATGGTGCTTTTATTTTTTCATTGCTTTCATTGCAGGTATACTGGCTGAGATAAAGATTTTAACTTGATGGGTTAGCTATTTTAGACTTGTATTTTTACATAATATTTTAAAATTATTTTGTACTCATTTCTACTGCATATTCACAAATAGCTATATGATTTAACATCAGATCTTGATATTAGCTACTAGCTATATTTCTAAAACTTTAAAATTTAAATCAGCAGTGATGAGGGGATGTACACAATGTTTGTGAGTAATGGAGAGACTAAGCTAATAAATAATAAAGTAACTATGTAAAATAATAATAATAATAATAATAATATTTTAGTATTTTTCTTTATGCAGAAAAAAATATATACACAAAATAACTACACAATCTCGCGCAAATTGCATTATTGTATTTCTTCATTAGGATTAGATTTACAATTGCACTACTTCATCAATAATTATCTGTGTTGCTGAAGTAACTACCACACTTAGCTACTTTATTGATACTCTCTATTTCTTAGAATGTGACATATTGGTTGAACTGGGAAACACCTAGCTCAACATTTGCATTGAGTTAGAAGTAACATATAATAAGTGCATTCCGTAGCAGTGAGCTTGAGAGTGAGTGCATCACAGTAGCTATTTATGTGATACAATGGATTGGACAATTCCTAGATGACACCAGGTGATTAGCTATCCCACATCTATTGCATAAAATCATGGTCATCAACTTGAAAAACTAATCCTTCAGATAGCTAAATAAGGGGGAGATTTGTTCATTTGGAGTGACATGGTAGTGCATGCATTTCTATTTTAAATTTACTTAAAGTCTTGAAACAGCATTGGTTGACATACACAATAGCTGGCTATAGGGCTCTCAAAATTTTCCTCTCCAAACATTCTCATTCCTCTATGGATGAATTGAAGTAGTAACTGCATAAATATACTTGCCTTAAATATGTACTGATGGTTCCTATTATTCTTGTTTTAAGCTACTAGCAATATTTATCGATCTATTTGCAAGCACACATTATAGTTTGGTATAATTATTTTACTTTCGGTAAGAAAAACTAATTAAATATTAAGCTTATTATTTAAACAAACTTTATAATATTTTGGTAGCATTAGGGAAAACAAAAAATAAGTTTTTTAAGTCAATATCTATCTGACAAGACAAAAAAAGTGAGAAAATTGCTAGCAAGAGGGGTTTTTTTTTAATCATCACTGCTTGAAATCCACTGCTTTGGTCCCATAGACTCTAGGGCTATCCAAATTTCTGTGAAGTAGTTTTCTCTGTCTGAGTACAAACTACTGCAGTGACGATATCTAGTATCTTATTACACTTGGGCAGAGTGGCCTTATTTTCACTTGCGTCTGACTCTTGATAATAAATCGGCCTGCTTGTGAAATATTTCACCATATCACATTCTGACTCGTGTAATAAGTAGCTAATAAGACTCCAGATCTATGAGACTTTGTCAGGAGTAGAAAACACTATTTACTTCTTATCCATATCCTGCACGTAATTTAGTACATTAGTGCTGTGTTGAGCAAGTGTTTTAATTTGACCTACCCAATCAATGACAATGAAGAGAAAATAGTGCTATTGGGTCCGCTATGTTTTAACAAAAGTTAGGTCTGCTCCAAGACTACATGATCGGTATGTTCATTAATTCACTGTATCAAGACGCTTTACAAAGTTACATAGTTAGCTAGTGATGAGGCAAAGAAATGGTTGCACATAGCTACCTTATAAACAAGCTAAAAAATAATAATAAATAAATAAACATCACAGAATCTTGATTGTGTTACTCCTGTATATGTCTCACCCACTTCGCTCACCCGCCAATTAAAAATATTAAAGAATACAAAAATTGTCTTAAAATCACTCTACATAATTGCTAGTCAAGTTCATGAATCAGCAAGCATATCTAAAAAATATAATAACAAAGATACAAATCAATTTATATATCTAAAAACATCTCGATTTAGGTAAATCAGTCATCTGACGGAAATAGATAGGAACATACTACTACTTTTTTACTTTAAATTATGTGCAGATTAGGGAGAGAATCGTTATATTATTAAATGTAATTTTTACTTATTTTTTATTTGTCGATCTAATGCTTTGCTAATTGCAAAAGTGAGTACATCAAGCACTACTATGTGTGGCTCGGTACTAGCTAGTCCATATAATAATATGCTTGTCTGTCAGTAATGACAATGTGTTTATTTAATAATGAATAATTCATGATTAAGCTGGTTGGTAAAGCATTGTCAGTACCGATGCCGACTATGACAGTAATGTGTGTATCTGTGAATCAAGTAAGAAAGATCAGTGTGTGTGTGTGTGTGCATGTGTGTGTGTGTGTGTATGTGTGTGTATGTGTATGTGTGTGTGCATGTGTGTGTGTGTGTGTGTGTGTGTGTACATGGGTCAAAAATTCACAAAATTCATTCATTTCAATTCAAATTTCAATTGGCTAATTAGCTAACTAGCTAGTTACCTCTATGTGTTCAGAAATCTCTTGTACATTTTGCCAGTCTAAAATTATAAACATCCTAAATAATTAAACTCTTAACTAATACTTTCGAGTCAAAATAATATAGCTTTGTACAAAAATTTAAGACTACACATTTTTTGATATTTTTTAAATAAAACTTTCATTTCATACAATAACAAAAATAGACTGCTGTAAAAGCATTGACGAGCATTAAATTAATTATAAGCTAGTTGAACCTATTTTATGTTTTAATTAAGGGCACATTCTTTCTATAAACTGAAACTAGAAAAACTGTTGCTTAAATCAGTTTAAATCAAAACTTCAATATTATAGCTAATTGTTAAGCATATACACATTCAGAGCCACATTTGTGTGAACAGGCACGCAGGTGGTTGTGTTACATACTTAGCAAGTTCTTCATAAAAATAGTCCCTGCAACAAGCTCTGGCAGAGCTCATTACTTCAAAGTTGAATCTTGCACTGCTTCAAATCTTACAAATTTTGATAAGTAACTGCCTATTTTCTTTTTCTTTCGCTTCATTTTGCTCCCATAATAATTCTGTACTAGCAAAATGAAATAAGAAGAACCTCTGAGAATTGCTTCACTGTTCAAATTTTCTAACCAAATATTGTCAAGGTCTTACAGATAAAATAATTTTGATTTAGGAGTAAATTAGATACTAGCACTCACATTTGGTGTGAGGATGTACTTGCGGTGATTCTGATCGTTCAGGTCCAGTGAAGATAAAGGAAGCCTTGTGAAAGATACACACTTATGCTTGAAAATTCCTTTCCTCCACAGACTCACAAGTAATATGGTTGAAGATATACTTTGCTCTAATAACCAGTACTGTGAAAAGAAGAAGTATAATTGTTGCTATTAACATAGTGTTGAAACAGAACTACCACTTGATAATGAAGCACATCTTAGAGACTCAGATTATAAGAGAGTCAAGCTCACTAACCAGTTATACAGAAGCATACCACTAGCTTACTTTGCATGTTATTGAATATGGTAGCTTCAGATTTATTTGTACAGATATTGTTTTAATATTAATTATCAGGTGTAGTAGTTTGTACTAAGTGAACCTTTCAGTAGTATTTGTCATTGTGATTCTTAATTAAATGTTTTCATTAAACAATTCAGTTTAATTCATATGAAAATTATTAACAACACAATAGCAGTTGGTAGTTTATAGCTACTTACATTAATGCTGATGTTAAATCTATTGTCTTTCCTAGAAAGCATCTTCTTTGGCTTCCTTTTAGGGCGCTTATGTGGCAACAGATATGTTTTGACATAGAGCTTATTAGTTTTGATGTTTTCAACTGCGTCAATGTGGATATTCAGTACATCATCCTCTTTCCAGATAGCAATTGCAATAGACGGTTGGCTGTAAAGTAACAGATGAATATTTAATTTTACGATTACAATTTTATTATTAAAAATGTGCCTTTGTTTTTTCAAGTTTATTTTCCTGAACAGTTCACACGTTTTTAGTGTCAAGTTAATTTTCAAACTTATTTTTGCTTTTCTGATTACAGATACCCAAACTTTTTTATTTATTTAACTGAAATAAAAAAGTAACATCTACATAAATATTGGTACATTAATTTGGGAGCACAATGTTGATTTGGATTAATAATGATAGTAGTAAAATAGTAATAATAATAATAATAATAATAATAATAATAATATCTATATAAGAATGTGCTTGACTCAGGAAGAAAGAGAGCAGGAGGGGGAAACTGATGTAGCTAAATCAAGTAGTAGAGGATAAGAATGTATAATAATACCTATGCTATTTCATTCATAATTTTCAACATGATTACATCAACCACCATCTGTGACAGAATAGCTAAATACTTGGATTTAAAAATACCATATGGTACTGCATTCTTAATTTGCAAAAATTAGTACATCAAGTGCCATGGTGGCAAGGTACTTGTAAATAATGATAGCATGTTATAAAAAAAAATAGTCATAGCTACTTACGCCTGGCTTGAACCCAACACATCCTCATTCTCTTCGACATTTCCACGAGAACAACCAGGCCCTTCAGATGACTGAGCAGGACTAGATGAGCCTTCATCATCAACCCCATCTACAAAAACCAAATACCATATAGCTTAGTAGATAATAATAGATTATATAAAGCTGTAATTATTGTGCCTTTAAATTTTACTTGGCATGAACATAGCTAGCTAATACGCGACATTCCTAAAATGATCACATTTCTAAGGTTTTCCTAAAATATCATAAATACTAGCTATATGAAAGAGTATTAGATAAAAGTATTTCAAGTTTAGCCTTGCAAACCAATTAACTACTATATCCTTTCTTACTGTCAGGAATACCGTTTTGTCCTTCCTCGCTACTCTCCATGATATCACATCTTCAAAATATACTGTTGACTAAGCGAAGTAACAGCATTTGAAAAGTATATCTTAGTAGTGAAGTTGAATATTTTGCTTAAGGGTGACGCGGTGCTATAAAATACCACCTGGCAACGCACGAAGCCCTAGGGATAAATCTGAAGATTAATTAATTGCTAGGTCTGTAAAGTGAAGTAGCTACCAACAAAATTATCCCTAAGAGTAGAATGAGATTCAGTCAGCGATATTATTTCTTGGCTGCTATACTAGTAATCAACGAAATCGACTCGAAATGTTAGCTAGCGTGTTAGCTAGCGTGTTAGCTTGCGTGTTAGCTAGCGTGTTAGCTAGCGTGTTAGCTTGCGTGTTAGCTAGCGTGTCATCCCGTACCATATACATTCCAGTCCATCGGGCTGTACGGCCACCACTCCGCTATCTACTACTACCACTAGCCTCTAAACAATAGACTTGCAATCCAGAGGATCAGTATATATTTGCCACACACTGAAAGCTGGGAGTGGTACTAGCCGTTCTCCTACCTGATGGTAACTAGTTAACGTAGTATTAATAAGCATCAACATTATGATCACAATAAATATAATGCACATTAAGTTCCTAGCGTCAGACTTCTTGTGTTCTTCTATTGAAGATGCTTTCATAAGATTAGAAAGAGACTTATTAGTGACACCTGCTTACTGGCTCTCAGGCGCGTCTCAATATCGCTGAACTGACTTAAAAAATTTAAAATTGCTCAGAGCAGGTGTGGTACTGATAAGCCAACAATGTTCACATCAGGTCCAGTATTGATTGACAGTATATAAACAGGTCCAGTATTAAGGATCTGATGTATTCATGACTGGCTCAGTTAATAAGCTGATGGATGTCCAGGACAGGTCAAGTAGTATTGACAAGTGATGATGTGCTGTGAATTACAGCTAAAATGCTAGCCTGTTCTGCAGTTTGGGTAGATTGAAGATAGCTGTTCAAGCTGAACGTTCACATGAACAAAACCTACAGTGGCACAATTGTAGCTTTAGTGCTTCACTAAGTGTGTGTACATTGACTCTCTTTTTTTTTTTTAAAGCAATTTCTAATCATCTGACTTTTCAATGATGAAATTCTTTATCAAGAATACCAGCATTGAGTAGCTAGGTCATCAGAATGGAAGGTAATAGTGTGACAATATTATAACGTATGACAATATTATAACGTACTTTAATCCACACAGTTACTTCTGCTTGATTCTTCTTCTAGCTAATTAATTGTGAGCTTTTGAAGAGAGCTAAAAGGAGCACGACTTCTATCAGAGTCATCTGATAACTACTCGTGCCGTTGTTAACTCATGATATTGAAAGTAGCTATAGATAATACTTTTGCTTACTGGTTAATGCAATTTTAGTAACTCCACCAACATCTTAAGAATACATTTGAACAATATGCCTTTAAATTCTCCACTTTATCTATCTTAACTATCTTAAGCCCAGGCCCTGGTGGATTTTTTTAAGTTAAGATAGATAAAGTAGTGTATTACCATTTTATGATTATTTTGTTTGTTACACACATTTTTTGTCAGAGAACTGCTTTAACAGGTCCATAAAGAAAAGAAAAGAAAGAAAAAAAAAGAGCCTTCCCGTCTATTTTCTAACTATAACCCTGTATCAATAATGCAAGATTAAAATGCTTGTAATAGCTATATATAATGCTTGTAATAGCTTATAGTCCATTGGTTTCAATAATTCTTCATAATTGCACTAGATATAGGATACAAAAATTCTACTTATCAGGTAATAGTAAAAAAACAATTGATTATAGTTACTAATTAACTATGTAGCTATTGACTGAGTCAAAAATACAAATTGCAATGTATTTGTTTGAGGATGGTGGTTAGGATGATGCCTAGTGGGATGGTCTCTAATATGTGGATGATGCATTGGAGGAGGAGGCATGAGTAAAGGATGGTGCCCTCATGGGTGATGTCTGGGTGGGTGGTGTGGAGGAAAGTGGTGTGGATGATGTGGTGGATGATGTGGTGGACGATGTGGTGGATGATGAGGTGGATGATGAGGTGGATGATGAGGTGGATGATGTGGTGGATGATGTGGTGGATGATGTGGTGGATGATGTGGTGGATGATGTGGTGGATGATGTGGTAGATGATGTGGTGGATGATGTGGTGGATGATGTGGTGGATGATGTGGTAGAAGGTGCCTGGGTCTGTGATGGCAAGGTGGTGGTGGAGGAGGTTGACGATCTTTTGGAGCAACATCCCAATCCTCTCCTAAATAAGTGAAATGCAAACAAAGTCGTCAAAATTTTGTATAGTCACCTGTTAGTATGAGATAGAATAAAGCTTTAACCTTATGCCAATTCATATGCTTCATTGTATTAAAAAAAAAGGAGGTGTACTAGAATTTACACTGTTAGCTAAAGTAGATATATACTCATAACTCTGCAACAACTGATGTCACCTTCAGAAACAATTATCTGATAAATAGCTTGGAAACTTTATGTCAAAGCCACTCAGAGCACAAATCACAAGAGGATTAGCATCCATTAAAAAATAACAGGTATGTTAATATAATCACTGCATGCAATAAGCAATATCAAAGTGACACAAAAATGTATAGTCTTGTAAAAGAATATTGGTCATAACTATTTTATATGAATTGGATATATAATAGCACGGAAAACTGGTATTTGGGATTAATAGCATGAGTGGAGTGAGAAATTTTTCACGAGGCAAAGATGAGTTCTATTTATCCGAATACCACAGTTTTCCATGCTACCATATGTTAATACTATAGCCAAAGTTAACAGTTCATATCTGCAGCTAAGAAAACCATAATCTTGTATTATATTTCCGTCAAAGAAATTTTTTTCATCCTGGTTCTGCTATTATTCATAATTTTCTTACTGTTGCTAAATAGTGTTTCCCTGGAATTTCGGTGCAACATTGCCTTCGCGGGTAAAAGTGCGGCAAGGTCGCAAAGAGATCGCCGTGACTAATCAGATCATTATTTCACCTTTCTGCTGCTGTAATATTTCAAATTAATACCACACTTTTTTGTATTGAAAAATGACTCGGCTATGGTATTAGGACATATATAAAAAATACACTAGCTCATCAGTATCAACAATGATGGTATGTATTAATGAATAATCCAGGAGTTGCTATGGTTAGGTAAAGCATCATCATTGGCTGACTGGGTAAAGCATCATCACATTCAGTAGAAGGTGATTGATTATGGAAACTGAGGCGATTACGGAAATGATGACGATAGCTAAAATTGGGTGGAAACGGTGAGGAAAGATGGTGAAAATAATTCATAAAGCCCAAGTCCATGATCATGATACCAGGACAGAGAGACTGAAAAGTAGGAGAGACCAAAGGAGGAGAAGGGACTCAAGAAGAAAGACCTGAAGAAAGGAAAAGGATGGGATAAGAAAAGCTGAGATAGTTCAGAAAGAAAGAGAGGTAAGAAAGGAAAAACAACAACAAACATCTATTTCTTTCAACTAAACAACAAATATTAATCTATTTTAATATCCTTCCTTCCTTTGAGTAAACTTACCAGATTCTTTTTCCAATGGTGAGGGAGGTGTTGGGCTAACTGTGGCTAATGGAGTTTCTATTGGAAGAGGAGACAATTGCATAGAGTTGGCAGTGCCTGAGATAACACACAGATATATAATAATATTAGCCCATACATTAGGCTATACTTATATATTATCTGAACAATTGGCACAATCTAATTTTAAAAAGCAACTTACTGGTAAATGATGGGAGAATGTGTGATGTTCCTGAATTGGAATGTGTGCTTGACGTAATATTTTGTTCAGACAGAGTTTGTGGATCAGAAGAAAGTGCAGCTGATCTGTCATCATAGCCTACACCATTAGAAATGCTACTTAATGAAGGCCACCACTTAATGTTACTAAGAAAATACTTATCACATTCACATGATCCCTTCTTACAATGCCAAGACCGAGGCTTGCCGCCCTTGAACATAAACTTCAATTTGATTATAAAGTCTTAGATATGTTGTGCTTTTCCTTGTCATACAATATTCTTAAGTTTGGTTCCTCTGAAAGCTTAAACTAAAATTTTATCCATCACAATTCCCATTACCATTTTCAATTTCATTCCAGTTGATCAGATCACTGTGGTAAATAATGATACAACATAGTCCACTCACAATGAGTAGAATCACTGTACTCTTTATCCACCATCCTACATAATACAACAACATCATAAAATAAAAGTCTACAGAAAAAAAACTTTATAATGATCTTCCTTCAGGCTATACACATAGCTACAACCTTACCCATACATAATTCACAATCCTTTCTCTGATCAGACATGCTATCTTCTGAAGTATTACAAACTCCCTCAATAAGATCTGTGAGCTTAGCATAACCACACTTCTGGAGACCCAGTCCCAGTTTGTCCCATGACTGCTTTGGGTCATTTGTGAGCCAGTGGCTAACTATGGCTAACAGAATCTTGTCATAGTCTCCAGCAATTCCTCCATTATTGGCCACCAGAGTTTGTATTATGTTATTCTTAATATCCAGTTGCACAGCCAAATGCTCCGTGTCTTTAGATGAGAAACCGTTCTCTCTAAGGAAGTTGTAAATGTGCTTCACTGTAAGTGGTTGGTCTAGAATGTAATATTGAGCATAATTGAGATGACTAGCTGGTTACAATTATTACTATTTATGAACTTCACTTTTAACTACTTCTTTAGATGTCTTCCTATCACGTGATGATCGAAATCGTAGGTAAGAGCTGAAAATGCCTGCATATTTCACATAAAGTAGTTTAAATGCATATTTAAGAAAATTGTACTGCATATAAACACTTGCTTAATAGCCTCACATTGGTTTGTTCATACCAAATCCAAATTATTCTTATATATTATATATATATATATATATACATATTATGTCCAAATAATAACAACCTTTCTGCTGTGCTTCACTTTCTTCAGCCATAAACCGTCAACAATTTAGCAATAGTTGGAACTGCAGTCGTACTGAAGTAATGAAAGAGTTTTATGAGTTACATAATTCAATTGTCAACACACAAAGAAAACAACAACAAAAACTGACCTATTCCACCACTCACCAAATTCTAGATAAATGATGATGGTTATTATAGTAACAATATAGCTAATATAGTAAGGATACTTTAAAGCCAGTAAGTATTAGCTATAGCACTAGCCTGTAGCTATGCATACAAACTACTTCCAGTAGGAAATATCAGCAGGAGTGACCTAAGACTTAAGTGAAGGATATAATTCTTAGACTGACCAAGCTAGTCGTTAACGTGCTAACTCGGGCGTCACACCACACTGATCAACAGATGAATGAACCGCCACTTAATCTTCCCTCCGCGCTCCGCCCTCATAAAATCGATTGCGGCAAAGGTCGATAAAACTATAAACATCGATTTAGCAACGTTAATCAGCTGAGAATACGGTAAATAAAAATTACGACCCTAACCACACGTACGTACCTTTTCATACAAGCAGCCAAAATTTCTTCTGGCTAAGCCAAAAACTTGAATGGTGGATTGCATAGCTAAAAGCAATGGATTACGTTAGAAGTTGATCCCTGAGCCAGTATCACTTGTTTACATTATCATTGTGCCATTCTACTTCAGGTATAAAAATTTAATTAAAGCTGCATTAGTATACTCTCCTGACATCAGGTTTTGTCCATTTTATGGCACATATTTTAACATACACTAGGCCACGACGGATTCCTAAATGTCCAACACTGTATAAAAGTACACTATCCTACATCATGTAGGTGTAGGATAGATCCATTTTATAGCTACAGTGTTGGATATTAATCAGTTTTAACCCAGTGATATTTCTACATATCCCAAAATTAGGTGTCCGTCTCTCTCCCACTCCCTAGACCCATATAGATAGGGTAGTTTTTGGGGGGATACTTGTGACTATCCTCTTCCATATGTTCACCACAACTTCTTAGTGTGGTGGAGTGCTTGGATTTTTAACTTAATATAAAGTAGATAATTTAGCCAAGTTGTAGATGGTATCCAAGGTTAGTTTGTCAATAAATTAAGAAGAACCATTCACAATATGTATAGATTATTGTCTGTACTGATTGCAGCTCTTGTTGGCTAACAGGGAAATTTTTGTGAAGTAAAATTACAAAGAATGACTAGGTCATCTTATCTTTAATCCATGCTCACGGAAGCCATTAAGATTAGGTTAGCTATAAATGCTTTTGCAATTTATATTATTACATGTAGTTCCATTGCCTCTAGTTGAAACATTGATTTTTAATCAGCAGTTAGCTAAGTCATTATACTTCACTGTATCATTTTTCTGTAGAGCTATAGGAATTAACAGAATATTTGATTAGAGGGTGTCTTGTCTTTTGATTGTATGTGCATACAATATTTTTCTTGTCAAAATTTGCTATTTTTACTTCTGTAATTTAAGTTGACTATAGCTACTTTATTATTTTCCTGTCAGTTTTAGCTAATTTGAGTAAGCTATGGCATACTCGTGATTGGTTGTAAAGAATTAGCTATATAGCTAGTTATTAGGCATTTAACTGTAATGTAACAAGTTATTGTGAAGCCTCACTCTGTGTGCTAGTCTAGTTAACCAGCCCCGTCCCTTTACGCATGGAGAACTTCTAGTTACAAGACTATCTACGTGTTAGAATTTCCATTACTATACCCACAAAGCAACACATACACAAATACTTTTTGACGCTGTATCATTTCCTTACATATATAATTTGGTATTGGTCCATGACTGTTTCCTTTGGTGGTAACCAGCATATCTTTTGAGAGGTAGCAGTTTATGTCTTAATCTAGCAATCGAAGCCTCTTAGCTAAGCAGTCAAACAGGACTTACAGCACTAATACACTTTGTACCAGGGTTTTTTTTGTTTTGTTTTTATTCTTTAATTCACAAAATCAAAGATTGCATGTCTGCTTTAAGGGTTGTGGGGATAGGTTCACACGCTGCCACCAGGAGTTGAGGGGAGAAGTTTCTCTGTGTTGTAGTTGAGCTATGCTCTCAGTAATTGCCCACAGAAATCCCTAGATAGGGTGACCCTAACATAAATCTACATGAATTACTAAGATAATTCTATTGACATTCATGGGCAATGTTTATGTTCTCGACTCCATCAATGTATTCCTTTCTCTCTCATGGTGGGCATTCCCACAAGGGTTAACAAAAAAAAATGTCTATTGGAGGGGCAAGCAAATAGCTTACTAAATAAATTTCCTCATTAGAGAGTTCACTATCAGAGGTTTCACTATATGTACTTCAGTGGTTTGACTCATTAACTTTTTGATTCTGATCTTCTTGCTATATATATTATTCTGCCATTTGTGATTATCTTTGTGGCATGATCAGACAGTCTCCTAGACCTTGTCACAAGCCATTAAGTACAACGCAATCGACATCATCTCAACACTGTTCCAGAACACAAATCACAGTCAGAGGATCAAGCAAACTCTAGAGATAACGGAGGAGCCACAAGTTCAAACAAGACTTCAACTATTGATCATTCACCTCCAACTACACAGAGACGTAAGAGTCCTATCATCACCAGATCACGCTCTGGGGCTCGCACATACAGACCAGATTACAAAAAAACTCGGCAGTACTTCAAACATGATCATCTGACTAGGAGGGAGATGTGGCATGATCAGACAGTCTCCTAGACCTTGTCACAACATGCCATTAGTAACCTTGTCAACCATTCACGATTATATCATCACTAAGTAGCACTTGTCATGGTCCATTGATTCACACTGAATGTTGTGTATTTATGTCTGTGTATGTGTAATAATAACCAGTCTTACCTCTGGGCTAAAAACAGTGAACAAGTAAGAACTAAGAGCGCTACACTACAGTTGTAAAGCTACAACAGTATCTTTGTTTATGAGTTGATTCCGTTGGAATGCCATTCAGGAATCTTAACTAAAAAATTGACGCCCCATTCATTTATATGTAATCATCAAGACTAAGACAGAGCTAGGACAGAAAGTAAGAAATACTATGATAAATGTATACTACATGCTTTCGCACTACGATACGAACACTCACTGTAGTTTAATAGCTAAGAAAAAAAGTGACTAAAAAGTGACTAATTTAATTTAATCACAATTTTTTTTTTTTAATTCAATTTTGTCATGCTACATTATATGAAAAGATGCTATTTCAGGTTTTGGAGGTAAGCTATACATTTCTTTTTTTCAATGTTTAAATATTTCTTAGCAATGTCACAAGAACGATTGACATTGTTCAATGGAGGTTTTGCTACAACGATGACTACCTTCTTCCAGTTAGCTTGGCCACTATCGATGTAAGCAACGAGACAATCCTGCCTCTTTTGGTGCACTTTCTTGTCACTGTATTCAATGGCTGACAGAATACCATCGTCCACTCCAAGGTACATGCAGAGACTTTGCCAATCTCCTATTGAACTCAACTCTGAGAATAATTTCAGTTTGTCATCTTCATTTATCGGTTTGCTGGGAAGCTCAATGATGTCGTCTGGTAAGGTAGAGTTGGGTGGAACCGGTCCACTAGGGAACTTGTCACCACCATCTGGTAAAGGAATATCTGGAGATAGTGCAGCTTTGTGGAGAATCGTCAAGTAATCTGGATAGCATAACATGTACAAGATACATAGTACATGTAGATTGAGAATAGTAACACAAACAAATAGATTAGAGATTATGTAGCTACTTCACAGAACATGTTATTCTTCTATAGGTGTAAAACTACCATAAATGTGATTACTAGCTAGGTACCTACCACTCGCTGCAACTAGGCATTTAAGTATACATAAACATAACAACTTGTGGATGTACCACCACATAATTCTCAGTCCTATGTTTTACTAGATAGAATCCAGACTTATGGAATGAGTTCTATTCAGGCATGGTGGGAAGTTGTACATCCATATCAAACCATGTGACTTCTTTCATAAGCTCAGATCAGTCACAATAACTACGTTTGTGGAAATGGCGTAAGAATAAACACTATTGAGCACTTGTGCATTATCATCCTACTACCCATTCAGGCCTGGAAGAACTAGTCTGGTTAGTCCGGTTTTGGTCAGACCATCTTTTTAGAAGGGGAATTTTGAAATAACACTTTTTATTGATTATCTTTAACCCTTTTTCACTATTTAGACATTTTGAAAAAAATTATATAAAAAATCAGGACTATAAAATGGTCCATAGCAACCATAGAAAAAATTGTCTTTATAAAATATGCATTACAGAAAAAATGTTTATGTTGCCTAGCAACCATGTGTGGTATAATTACCACTTGTAAACCATAACATGAATATAATTATCTTGTAAACCACGACAATGAATAACGTTATTTTGAACTCCAGACTGGTTGAAGATGCTCAACAGATCGTGGACGACCAGCACTATGACATCTTGTAGAGAAGCTACCAATGAGCTGTTTTGCTAGCTCAAGTAGTACTGCTACTACTGCTTCCTGAATTGATCATTCTTCCACGCCCCTTTCTACTACTAAGCCTTGTACTAACACACCTCCTTCCCCTTATTCCTCTTCCTCCCCTGCTAGGCCTTGCTTTTACTGTTACTCGCCTATCTCTCCCTCTCCCTCCTCGTACATGCCACCTACTTCCACTAACACACGTTGAGAAATGTCTGATTCTGCTCCAGACCCTTGAGAAGTGACATCCATAGTAGATGAAGGACTGAAGTCTTCCATAAATGATGGAAGATGCAAACTCCCTTGACTTGCTTGAGCATCCATTGACTCAGTCTGTAAAGTTACAATAGATTCCTGTTCAATGCATTCTTGTGCATTCTCTCTCTCTCCCTATATATATTTTTTATTTGATTATTATATTGACTTGCAACCAACTATTTTGCATGTTACTTACTATAACACCTAAAAAGTATTGTTTGACTATATTTTATATAGCTACTACATTTATTTTACTACTCCACATTTACCTGAAACATCCAAGTTGACTCCAGTAGTGCTACTACGCTGAGCTTCCACTCCACTACTCAGAGTTGCTAGCTCAACTGTGTCCAAATGCTGCTGCCCAGCACAAGCAAATATTCCTTCACCCTCCTCGTCGCTAGTTTCATTCTCAGAATGACCGAAGTCGTCGTCGAATAAGCGCTGAATAACTTTGTCGGCATCCATTCTCTCTCCTGCGGTCAACGCGTGCGGTCAATTAAAAAATTCAAATTTACTTTTCCCTTTTCCCCCTAGTTACCGACAACACAAAATTTGCCTATTTAGAGCGTTGTTAAAGCTTTTCATTCTGCGTACTTTGAGACCAAATTTAGAATCGGATCACGAGCGGTTGAATTTTTATTGGTAAAAGCGCCATATGGCGCTATTGCCGGTGAAAGAGTTAAGGGGAATTCCACAACTGATAATTCATACTGGTACTTTTTAATTTTTTTAATCTATGATTGCTTTTGGGGTGGCGTAACATTGACTGAGTTCTCTCAGATTCAAGTATAGCATGCAATCCAGTCAGTAACTATTTCAGCTATTAATGTTTGTGGTATAAAACTACACTATGTAAATATTGTTGCCATTTTAATCTAAATTCATAATTATTGTAATGTAATTTAAAGCAATTAACTATTTATAACAGACAACAAAACAATTCGGATGTACTTGACCACACCCATGAAGTGTCCCTGGCCAAATCCATGAATGGTTCTTGCCACACCCACAAAAGTGACCACATTGAAGCTTAGTGTAAACTTTTTACACTAATTACTCTGTATTTTGCAAGAAAAACTGATGAAAGCGTTTAATCCGTAATTAAATAAATACAGGATTGAATGAACAGGATAAAATTCTTCATATTATTACAATTAAATTATTTGTAGACAGTCCATGCATTGAAAGTGTTCATTTACCTTTGAAAACGAAGCCTCCCCCTCCAATGATGACGGCCATTAATACTGCCAGAAATCCACCATAACACCACAGAGGCCAGTTCCTCACATCTGAGAATAAAGATACTACTAATTATGATTGCACATTTATCAAGCATGCAGTTAAATACAGCAACAGTTAGTTCAAGTAGTTGAAGAAGCAACTTGACTAACTTTTTAACAGAAGCAGTAATACATGAAAGATTTTGCACCAATGGATAGCAGGGTCAAAGCGGGTAAAAAGTTTGACGTACAGAACAGTGAGAACGTGCCATTTCAAAACAATACAAAAGTCAATATAAACAGAAGGAAAAAATCACAGCTTACTGCACTATTTGGGCCCAAATTTGGACTCAAGATTTGGCAAAATTGGGTAAAGGAATTTTTTTTCTATAAAACAAAGACAGAAAAAAAATATCTTCTGTGGTCATTGTGTCATGTGCACAAATGTAACCACCCATTTCTAGCACCATAGATATGGGTTGCTAAGGGCCTCGGCTTATAACTCCAAATGGTAAGAAAATAGGTGGTTAGTAAAAATGAGCACTTAATGCACATAAAGTAAAAGGACGAGAATTAGCAAGCATAGATTTTGAAGGAGTATTGGACATTGTAAACGAACAAACCTTAGAGTAAGGCTATAATTTCTCGCATCTTATTAGTCTGGTGGCTTAGTGAAATTACCATTTTTTGGCGGACAAAAGGATCAAATTTTGCATGAAATTTTCTTTCAACTTCATAAATATTATTAGCCTAGGAGCCCCACCCAAAATTTTTAATTAAGCCCACTAATTAAAAATGGCCGCCAGAGCATTTATTGTTATTTATGCTTTAAATATTCTGTTTTTAGAAGCAATATTATTATGCAAGAATTATTGTATAGCTAGTTAACATGTTAAATTTCAAGTTTAAAACATAGATTGATAATAATTGAATATTTATGGCTGCATTAGCAACTACACAGTGGTGAGCAGCATACATTAACTTTGGCACAATTATATCTACTGTAATCTCCTTTGCAGGCACACTTAAAAAAAACTTCTGGTATGCTAAGCCAGGCCAGTTCTCAACACCGTGCAGCAGCAATTTTTGACCAAATTCACTTGGATTTGAATTACTTGGTGGGGTTGAGTGCAAGAAGTCCATATTCCAGCCTGGTATTTACTTACTATGTTAATGTTTACGCTTTTACAGCTAAACAATTCCTCTCTGGCCCCATCACTGAACTCAAACTGATCTCATCCTATAGCACAACTGTTAATCTTTCTATCTTTTGAAAGTGATTGGAGCTGCAAGGTAATGCTGCTTGCTTCTAGAAAGTGATATTTATAACTGAGGTCTAATTTCACCAGGGTTAGCACTATAAGGAACTGAAAAAGGCTGATTCCAGTTCCATAAAATGACTGTACTGCAGTTGTTGAGTTGGGGTTATGGTCAGAATTATCCAGAGCACCAACAGTGAATAATCTATCCGTAAACAGGCCGGGGCCACAACTCCTTTTTTTTATTGTTCAGATACTGCTGCAGCTATCATACTTTCAATTTGTAAACTTTGTCATATGAAATACAAATTCACATGTGATAAGTTGTTCAATGAGTTTCTTGCTCCAAGCCATGTGGTGAACGTTTAGACCAATGTAAATGGGAAGAGGTGGCTCAAGATCAGAGGAATGCCTTTGTTTCATGGTACAAGATTCAGAAGCTTTCTTACGTGCTAAAATGACTTGACCTACAGTTAGTCATGCCTGAGTTTCACATCGCCCTTAGTCTTTCAAATTAGTACCATTGAAAATTAAAGGAATATGATATATGAGGCTTGAAGGACGAGACTCCTGTAGGCAATTAGATGGAAAGGAACCATTGAACTTGAAAGGGCTGATCAATAATTATTGTAGCAGCCTTGGCTAAAATGGTAGCATCTTCAGAAAATGTCCCCTTCTGTAAAGCCTCCCTAAGCATATCTTGGACAGCCTTATTGAATGTGATTATGGTATTTCTGCCATCAAACTGTTCTTGGGCTTCTGGGAATTGTTCCAACAGTCGTTCCTTCAACTTGATTTTATTGTACTCCTTAGAGATATCAAAATCATGAAAACGACTGACCTAGAGGGAATACTGACCTAGAGGGAATACTGACATTTGAACATTGAAGTTCCAGAACTAAAGGCTTTCCCAATGTAGCTAACCAACTCCACAAATACTCTGGAAAGGTTTATATTATTTTCCCCAGTGTGGACCTTCTCTTCTCTGATCGACTTCTGTAATGGTTTCTCAAACTCGTAAGGCACTTAAAGTGATATTTAGCTACCTTTGCTATAAGGTCTCCACCACCAGTATGAACCAGAAGCTTAGAGTCCTGCAACACTCATTATTCATCGTATGTTGCTATCGGCAGCAAAAGTAGAAACTTGTGGAGATTACTTTCTTCGGACGTTTTTCACAAAAAAAATGCAGTTGTTAATTTTTACTACACTTGCTGGGTGTGGTCTCTCTTCGTTGTAGTCATCTACACTCTTGGAGTTATGTTTCCTTGCTTTGTTCTGTTTGGAACTATTAAACTTTAAATGATGAGATTTGTGCCAAGATGCACTTGACAACAAAATCTAGTGCACTTGTACTGCCACTAAAAGAAACACATGCAGGAAGGGCATCAGGTCCCTCAGCTCAGCTATGTTGCCTAAAAATCCTTCTCCACATTTTCGCAACTGCTTGTACATTGGTCATCGTCATGTGTCATTAATCCTGCCGACAAATGACACATCGTTTCCAATCTAACTCCATGTAATACTCCACATAGCACAGTTGCATGAACCTAGCCCGACACCAAAGGATGGTTATGTAATGGCTTAGTTTTTACTACTTCACACTTTAATTGTGAGTGTTTTCCCTATAAGTGACAATTTTTCACACTTGTTATTACTTTGATTCACCAAACTCCAAACAGTTGTCCGATATTATTTTTGATTGGCAGCCATCTTGCTTTACGAATGCGTTTCATGAGGGCTCCTAGGCTAAAATTCTTTAGTAGGCCCTAAGGAACAACCATACAAAATTTTATGCTTTTGTCCAATGGAAACTGGTAAACTTACATAATGACCCTAAGCCACCTGACTAAATATCCTGAAAGCCGGGATAAAAAATTTTAGGTGGGGAACTCATTTTGGGAGGGGGGGGGGGGGGGGGGGAAGAGAAAGCTGAGAGATTTTCATCTTCTAAAAGCAACTCTGGTGCGTAAGTAGTACCTTCAATAGCTCTCCTTTGTGAAACTGTGTGGAATCATCGACAACTGTACACTACACAAGAAACCAACTCCTGTCTAACACTGCTGTTTTCTGAAACTGTCAGGGAATGTCCAGGTTAGTGATGAAGCAGCTCTAAATCACCACTAAACTTCCCTATAAAGCAAGTCATATTTAGTTTAGGAGAGGATTCACGACCTCTACGACCGCAATTATAGTGGTAGAGCGCCCCCCAAACAACCCTAGTGAACCGCCACTAAATAATAGATAGACAACGAAATCGAGGGATCTACCGCCCACAGAACCTCGAGGGGCGCGGGCTGTACCGTCCCGAGCGTAGCGAGGGCGATACTAGCGGCCCGAGGGGTTCGACGGGCAGTAGTTCCCGAGATTTCGTTGTCTATCTGTTTTAGAACGTAGCAACTATAGCCTTAGTTACCAAATAATTTTTTCTATCCTTTGTTCTATGTTGACACTCAACGACAAAGACAGCAGAGACATTACGGAGAGGTGTCCAGTAATTGCAGCATCACAGTCAGCTCTCCAGTCTAGCTTCTCACCGTCAAATTTCAAGTCAAGACCCTCACAATCAGTACTCTAGCTTTGCTCTTTACAGTCAATCTCCAGTCTAGCTTAGCTTTTGAATCAAGATTTGGTCAACCTTTACATGATAATGAAATTTTGAAAGATGTTAGGCCATGCAAAAAGTTTGTATTTACAGTATATGACATTGATGAACAGCTTGCGATGGATAAGGAAGGATTTTGATTACATAAGAAAATACAACGAAAATACCATGAATGTAGTGTTTTTACATTGCAAACAATATACTAGAAGGGGTGCCTTTAATTTTCATAACTGTAGTGATATAAACATCCACAAGAATAGCTAGTACTACAACTTTTAAAATAACATATGCAACATATATAACTGCTTTTTTATTGTTCATTATGTTATTGGTTTCTTTCTCACTTTCTCATTTTGGTGATGATTGTATTAGTTAAGAAAAATATTGTTAGTGTGCAAAGCATGCGATGAATCCATCTTATCTTTCGCATCTGACAGGAAAACCATGCAAACAACATTCTTGCACCATAGATAAAATAAAAATTCTTTAATCAATGCTTGCACGACTCATAAAAACTAATAAAATGCTAGAAGGGAGGATACTATTAGCCAGAAGAGAGGATACTATCAGTAGTATCCTCCCTTCTGGCATTCAGTATCCTCCCTTCTGGCATTTAGTATCCCTGTGCACTCACTTGAACAACACTATGCTGGATAGAATGCCTACTTCACAATACAAAAAAGGGGTTAGCTATGTTCTAATTATAGCTTACTAACCGAAGGTGGGGTAGCCTCCAGTCCAGGTGTTAGACTCCACTGTAGCCTTCCTTCGAAACTTGCGAAAGCTTAGGGGACACTTTCTAGCTCCTTTTTCGCCTCCCATATCCCGCACACTTAGAATAGAAGTTGCTGCAATTCGCGGCGTCTGCAAAATGCTATAGCAGAGCTAGAAGGGATCACGAGATGAAGTCCAAACTTGGAACTTATTTAGTGACGTAATGGGATTTTGTACGTTTAGATTTTGTCATGTGTCGTGTCTAGATAGAAATTGGCTCGCGTGTAGAAGCTTTTTGCTCGTATCTTAACTAACCGGTATATGCTCTCGCTCTAAATTGTCTAAGAGTAAGCCTACCACATTCAAATTGTTGCAACGTTTCGTATTTAAAAGTTATTTCACACACAATTACACCAAGAAATTGCGTGGGCAGGATGGGTCTCCACCTTTTATTAATGATAAAATGAAAAGAGTATATTGTAATGCAGACTTTGCAATAAAGCAAACACGGTATGTTTGAAGGTAGACAATGCTGACACAACTATTCATCTGTGGGTTCATCATCAAGTCCTACACATTCCCTATAGCTAAAAGAATATTATATTTAGCCATTCTGATATGGTTTTTAAAAAAAAGGCTAAGACTCACCAATGAAACCAGTGGTCACAAGCATCACACTGCATATCATATTTAAGTGATTTGTGTGCAATCATCACAAGCCCAGTCGTTTTTCAATGCCTCAAATTTCAAAAGAATTGCCTTTTTTCTCAACTGCAGACCAACCATATTTTAATAAAGAATTTTTCAAGATCTTTCAAAGGATATTGTGAATCCAATATATCTGGTCTGATTTCTACCTTGAGGCCTGTAATGTTGATTTCTTCCAGTTTAACCAACAACTTACTTGTACATGTATATGCAGTGTTAGACATATTATAGGAAATCAGTTTTGGCCTAGTGATTATTTCTACATATCCAAAATTAGGTAGCTATCTGTCTCTCTCCCATTTCCCAGACCCATAGACAATGCAGTTTTTTGGGGAATACCTTGTGACTGCCCTCTTCCATTATGTTCATGTGGTGGAGATTCCAGCACAGATCACATCTCCAGCCCACATATGACACAACCCCACTCTCACATGTAACTGTTGATTTAACTAATTGTTTATTTAACTATTTATTTCATTGTAATTTACTCCATAGTATTTACTTCATTAGCAGATCAAGCTAATTATTATTCATAAGGTTCATTTCACCCTAACACTAATTCACACTTTCCCTTCCATTTTGCAGCCATATTTGGCCATATCTTTTGGTGGATATTATAACACTCAACCAATCAGATTTGAGCACCCGTGTTATTTCTATATCATTGCTCACTCAGAATAGGGGTGAGGAGAGGTAGAAACTCGTGTCATAATCTAGCAATCTCTATTGGATGAGGCAAGCAAAAAGTTTACTAAACAGAAGAAATTTCCTCAATAGAGAGTTTACTATCAGAAATTTCACTAATATACTTCTGTGGATTGACTCTTCAACTTTTGTGATTCTGGTCTTCTTGCTCAATATATTCTACTGATTGTGATTATCTTTGTTTGCGTGTTGATTTCGTTGGAATAAAGTTACATAATCAAGGCCATTAAAAATGCTATTAAGTCACCATTCAAGAATCAACTAAAAATTGACACCCCATTCACTTTTATGTAATCATTAAGACTAAGATACAACTAGGACAGAACAGAAGAAATACTATGATAAATTTAAACTACTACATGCTTTCACACTACGATACGAACTCTCACTGTAGCTAGCTAAGAAAAAAAAATGACTAATTTAACTTAATGACCCTTCAACTTACAATCACAATATATTTTTTAATTCAATTTTGTCATGCTACATTATATGAAAAGATGCTATTTCAGGATTTGGAGGTAAGCTATACATTTCTTTTTTTCAATGTTTAAATATTTCTCAGCAATGTCACAAGAACGATTGACATTGTTCAATGGAGGTTTTGCTACAACGATGACTACCTTCTTCCAGTTAGCTCGGCCACTATTGATGTAAGCAACGAGACAATCCTGCCTCTTTTGGTGCACTTTCTTGTCACTGTATTCAATGGTCGACAGAATACCACCGTCCACTCCAAGGTACATGCAGAGACTATGCCAATCTCCTATAGAACTCAACTCTGAGAATAATTTCAGTTTGTCATCTTCATTTATCGGTTTGCTGGGAAGCTCAATGATGTCGTCTGGTAAGGTAGAGTTGGGTGGAACCGGTCCACTAGGGAACTCGTCACCACCATCTGGTAAAGGAATATTCGGAGATAGTGCAGCTTTGTGGAGAGTTGTCAAATAATCTGGATAGCATAACATATACAAGATACATAGTACATGTAGATTGGTAGATTGAGAATAGTAACACAAACAAATAGATTAAAGATGATGTAGCTACTTCACAGAACATGTTATTCTTCTATAGGTGTAAAACTACCGTAAATGTGATTACTAGCTAGGTACCTACCACTCGCGCTGCAACCAACCATTTTCAATAAGTATCAGGCTTTTGTTAATTCTTAAGCACAGTCCTCTTTTGCTTACTACCCTCAGCAGGCTCCTCTGCAACTCTCCGGAGCTAGAAATAACCAGCTTGCACTGCCGCAATTGGTAATGGTCGTCCAATTAGCGAAATCGCAAGGTAAGAATTGCTTAGTTAGTCATTTAATTATTGAGTGGCTAACTTGTGCTCGATAAAGAGGCATCCAGATAAGAGCTAGGAGACTGAGCGTATAGCTTGCAATTCAGTCAGTAAAACTACACCTTGTAAATTTCTTTGCCCTTTTAATAAAAAATCATAATTATTGTAATCATAATTTAACCCTTTCACCGTCGGATTTATTTAGACATTTTGAAAAAATTATATAAAATCAGGACTATAAAATGGTCCATAGCAACCATAGAAAAAAATTGTCTTTATAAAATATGCATTACAGAAAAATTGTTTATGTTGCCTAGCAGCCAATGTGTGGTAATTACCACTTGTAAACCATAACATGAATATAATTATCTTGTAAACCACGACAATGAATAACGTTATTTTGAACTCCAGACTGGTTCAAGCCAGTCCATCGATTATTTTACTGTACAGCTACTTCATGGGACAAAACTAATCAACTAAGGTTTCATATTTATCCTGGGCTCAATTTCATGAATATTATTTAGATAATTCCAGTATAAAAAAATGTATTAGACCTATCTTTCTAATCATTATTCTTCAAACAGGTTATTATTTCTATAATAGACCAGTAATCAGTAATGTTGATGTGAATTTAAGATGATATGTGTTTATAAAATATAGAGCATGAATAACCATGAAGTACAAAAAAGGAATAACTGAAAATTGTGCATAAACTATCAAATATTGTGCATGAGTCATTACAAAATATATATTTAAAAAATATGGGCAGTTAGTTTCATGAAGTGAAGTCTACAAGGGTGTGATACTTTTGAAACAGCTTCTTTCAGATGATACACATAAATGCACTTTGCAGTACTCACATTGAACACGAGACTCATGGTGATTCCCAACAGCAGTAAGCTTATTTTTTCTTATGATAAATGACAGCACAATTCCCCTTTCTATCTGCATGCTTAGGCCAGTGACCTAAATTTACATTCAGTCTATTAGCTGAAGATGCTCAACAGATCGTGGACGACCAGCACTACGACATCTTGTAGAGAAGCTACCAATGAGCTGTTTTGCTAGCTCAGTAGTACTGCTGTTTTGCTAGCTCAGTAGTACTGCTACTACTCCTGCCTGAATTGATTGTTCTTCCACGCCCCTTTCTACTACTAAGCCTTGTACTAACACACCTCCTTCCCCTTATTCCTCTTCCTCCCCTGCTAGGCCTTGCTCTTACTGTTACTCGCCTACCTCTCCCTCTCCCTCCTCGTACATGCCACCTACTTCCACTAACACACTGTTGAGAAATGTCTGATTCTGCTCCAGACCCTTGAGAAGTGACATCCATAGTAGATGAAGGACTGAAGTCTTCCATGGATGATGGAAGATGGAAACTCCCTTGACTTGCTTGAGCATCCATGTCAATTGACTCCGTCTGTAAAGTTACAATAGATTCCTGTTCAATGTATTCTTGAGCATTCTCTCTTTCTCTCTCCCTATATATATTTTTTATTGATTTTACTTACTCTACATTTACCTGAAACATCCAAGTTGGCTCCAGTAGTGCTACTAGGCTGAACTTCCACTCCACTACTCAGAGTTGCTATAGTATGTCCAAGTTGAGTTGGCGCGGTAAAAACCGTTAATAACTTTTGAACGGAAGTAGCTACGCTTCCGGGGTTTGTACCATTCGAAAGCTCGTGCCGAAGCGGTCCAGAAAATTCCCTTTAAAAACTTCTGAGCTAGCGGGAAAGTGCAGTTTCAAAACTCAATAGAAAAGTCTATGGGAATAAATAAAACCACACGTTTCCCGCGCTACACGCGGCGGGATTTAGTCACGCGCTCAAACCGGGCCAAACACGTGCGCAGTATCTCAGAGACAATTGTAAACAAAAAGCAGTCGTAGTTTGGTGACTTCGTTTCTACCCTTCTGCTTGACATTCTGGTTCATTTTAGGCTCAGGAATTTGTTGCTATTCAAGGCTACTTAACAAGAGCAAGCTACAATGTGAGGTACGTTTGTATCACGGGTTGTTTGTCCACTCAGATCTTCTTACCTGTTTAAATAGGGCCTATTTATTTAGAAACTCAGCCAATTTACTGTTTGCTGACCAAGAAAATAAGATATACAATTCATCATAGACTCTATATGCCACTATTTATGCTTTAGCTGTCCATTACTCTTCATGTCTATATAGGTACAGTTCTCTATGGTTATGGTGATGCTATTTACCACCCTCCAAATTCAACTGCTGCTTGTATCTACCACAATTTCATGTCATCATAAAATTATATAATATTATTATATATTGTACATGTCATTATAAAATTATATTAATTGTCAATTTTTTTTGTATAATTAAAAGAAAAAGTTGAAATTTAACAAGTAGATAGAAAATATAGTAAAATCATGAATAAAATGATATGAATGATTCAGTGTGAAGGACAAAGTAATACTGGAATGTGTGTGGCCATAGCTAAAGTGTAGGTGATGTGCTGGATTCTTCACATTACTGCTGAGTACTTCAGAAATTCGTCACACCAAGAAAGTAAGAATAGTTTAAATACACGCTTAAGCACACAACAATCAGACTTACTTGAGGAGGCTTTCAGCCGCGGTCCTGTGCTTCGTTCCTCTAAGCTTTGTAGCTCCAGATAACCCTCCGCAACCTTCAACCAGTTTTAGCGCACAACTAGAAGCTCGTACAAACTATAAACTACGAGTGATTAGTTATAACTGGGCATATATTGAATACAGCCGCGGAAGAAACTGCCAAGCTTCTTTTTCATTTCAACAAGTAAACTTACGGTAATAATGCGCACCTTGGACCCGCCCCGTTTTTACTGTGGGCGTCGACGTTTTCACGCGTTTGAGCTACTACTGTCATGTGACCTTAATTGGTCTCCGGTTTCGCCAAGTGCATTCCTCTTTTGCCACATTTGTGGTCGCGCCAACTCAACGTGGACATACTATAGCTCAACTGTGTCCAAATGCTGCTGCCCAGCACAAGCAAATATTCCTTCACCCTCCTCGTCGCTAGTTTCATTCTCAGAAAGACCGAAATCGTCGTCGAATAAGCGCTGAATAACTTCGTCGGCATCCATTCTATCTCCTGCGGTCAACGCGTGCGGTCAATTTCAAAATTCAAATTTACTTTTCCCGTTTTCTCCTAGTTACCGACAACACATAATTCGCCTATTTAGAGCGTTGTTAAAGCTTTTCATTCTGCGTACTTTGAGACCAAATTTAGGATCGGATCGCGAGCGGTTGAATTTTTATTGGTAAAAGCACCATATGGCGCTATTGCCGGTGAAAGGGTTAAAGCAATCAGCTATTTATAATAGACAAGACCACAAATAAATTGTGCTTGACCACACCCATGAAGTGTCCCTGGCCAAACCCATGAATAGCACACCCACAAAATTGACCATAATGAGCATAAGTGTAAATTTTTTACACTAGCTAATTATTCCTATTTCACAAGATTAAACTGATTAAATCTTTTAATCCGTAATTGAACAAATACAGGATTGAATGAACGGGATAAAATTCTTCATATTATTACAATAATTATTTGTAAGCAGTTCATGCATTGAAAGTGTTCATTTACCTTTGAAGGCGAAGCCTCCCCCTCCAATGATGACGGCCATTAATACTGCCAGAAATCCACCATAACACCGAGACCAGTTCCTCACACCTGAGAATAAAGATACTCCTAATTATGATTGCACATTTATCAAGCATGCAGTTAAATACAGCAACAGTTAGTTCAAGTAGTTGAAGAAGCAACTTGACTAACTTTTTAACAGAAACAGTTACGCATGAAGGATAGCTAGGGTTAAATCGGGCAAAAAGTTTGACGTACAAAACCAGTGGGAATGTGCCATTCCAAAACAATACAAAATCAATAAAACAGGAAAAGAAAAGAATGAAAAAGTCACAGTTTACTGCACTACATGGGCCCAAGTTTGGACTCATGATATGGCAAAGGGAATTTGTTCTATAAAACAAAGGGAGAAAGCACTATTTCTTCTTCTTTGGCATTTTGCCATGTGCACAAGTGTAACCACCCATTTCTAACACCATAGACATGGGTTGCTAAGGGCTGCAGCTTATATCTCCAAAATGGTAAGGAATTAGGCACCTAATAATAATGAGAGCTAAACTGCAAGTGGTAACATAAAATACAATGCGCCTGAGTGCCACTCAGCAGTGGACAAGATGCATATGCGGGTGCAAAAAAACAGTGCTTAACAGAGAGGGGGGTCTTCACAGAGAGGGAGCACTTCACAATTCAAGTCTATGGTATGCCATGCCTATATACTGATTGTCAATGATATAAAGTGCATCGCTACTGACTAAATTAATGAGTTCCTCAATTACAACACACTAATCATGACAACTCAACTTAGGACAACATTGTAATAGCAAATAATACATTTTGTGTACTCTTTGCAGTTGTGATGTTAGTTGTAATAACTGCTGTTGCTTTATATATAGTTGCTGATGCTGTTATTGTTTTGGGGTGTTTTTCCTCCATACTGCTCAAACCTGATGGTCAATGAATAGCAGCTAGCAACTAACATTTTATACTAACAATTTCAAAGATTATGTGTAGTTTCTTAATGAATACTTACTTTGGTTATTTCCTTGATCATTTTCAACATATTCAACTTTTCTGTTCTTAACTCTTTCATGTTCTCCTGTGTTTGTTCGTGGCCTGCTATGCTCTCTAGCTTTGTTTGCTTTACCTATTTCTTTAGTACGTGACAAAGAACTCGTAGAATTGGGACTAATATTCTTAATTAAAGCCCATCTTCTTCACGTAATTGACTTTCATCATTTTCTCCATCTTTGATGACATCATCTGTTTTCAATTACATGTATAATAATAACCAATAAACCCACCACCAGCTCACCTATTGAAGAACCATCTGATTGTGACCTTGTGGCATCTAAAAGTATATCAAATATAATCAGAAGAAATATGAAAGAATCTCAAATAGAGTTATATATAACTCAGAGTTACCTTGTCTTCTTCTTTTTGGACCTTCGTCTTCCAAATCCATAGTTGTTACACCTAGCAAGAAGAAATTAAACCATTTCAAATTTCCCAGTTCATCAAATCCATACAACTCTCTAACTTGTTCCCACAGGATCTCTGACCAACACATCCTGAGCAGGAAATCTGCCAATGTTGATAGCAGCAGCCAATCTTTTGTACTCAGACTTCCTCAACGCCTCTGCCAGTTTATACCAGTCAGCTTCCAAGTCATTGTTGAGCCAATGGTCAAGAATGTCCATCAGCTGCAGCTGTACGTTCCCTCTGCGCTGGGAATCAATGTTGTGTAGGATGTGTGTTTCTACTCCCAGATTAAGTCCCAGAGTGTCACAGTTAGCTGCAGTAAATTTCCCTTCTGATAGCACATTCATGATGTTGGCAACAGTTAGATCTAAAGATAAAATGGTTCATTCAAACTTAATCCAGATCTTATAACAATAAAATAAAATAAATCATCTCATTGGAATTCAGATTGTACTAAGCACAACTTAAAGAATGTTGTGTGTGTGCTTTTGTTGTTGTTTTTTTATAAATAGTATTAAAACAAACAAGAGAAGATTGACAAGTATGTACCATCAAAAGAGTTGTGTGTGTGTGCTTTTGTTGTTGTTTTTTTATAAATAGTATTAAAACAAACAAGAGAAGATTGACAAGTGTGTACCATCAAAAGAGTAGTGGGTGACTGATAATTCAGAGCATTATGGCAGCTTGAAGTGATGTTTATAACAAATTAAATACTTGAACAAATAAATATACACTTAATTTTTTTATGCTAGTTAACCCCATGAAAAAAAACAATCTTCAACTACTTTGTTTAACATTTACCTTGGCTACAATAGTGCTCAACTGAGATAAATGGTTTAAGTAAAAAAATTGATGAAACTTAATTTAGTATTTATCCTGCAACAGTAGAATATATCCCTATATACATGGCTGTACATTTATTGAATTTTTAGCTACTACTAAACAATCTGAAAAAGACAAGTAACTACAAGTACTGTACTCACTTCCTCTAAGTACATTCTCCACATAAACGTATCTATTAACTCACTATTGGGCACACTCATTTTCAAGCTGTTCGCAATGGGAGGACAAGAAAGAAACAAGTAAACTGAAGCCCTCGCACTTCACAGCAGTCGAGCTGCAGCCACACAACCACTGTTGATGCGCTCTAATTGGAGATTCCCTTCAGCCAAGATCCACCCCCTCGTCTCGTAAGTAGTAGCATTTTTGCTTGTCCAATAACTTTTTCCGATTGCTTCAAAATATGTGAGAGTTAAAAGTTAGCTATAAACGTTTCTCCAGGTTCGAGGAGAAGGCGGTCTGAGGAAATAGTAGCTGAATAATGCATGGAAATGTAGGTTGCTCCATAGGATTTATTAGGGGACATCATTCTAAAGCCTAACCTGTCTTTAGTATTATTGCATGCATTTCTAGTGTAGTCGTAATGGCATGTATTCCTGTCTGCTGAAACGATGTATATGTAAATCAGCGGTGGAGCTAGAAGGGAGGGGCTCTTTTTTAAGGGGTGAAATATAGCAATAGCTATAGCTAGTATTGGAAAAATGTTCTTACAAGACTACATTCATTAATACAATAATTAACATCATAATATGACTGTCCAGATCTGAAATAATGGACTGCTAAAATCAGGAAGGTAAATGATGAACTTGTAAAAATTAAGATTAAATAATAATATTTTATGAAGGTGTTTTCTGTCCAAAATAAATGAAATGAGTGAATAGGTTAATCATGAAGAAAGAAAAAAACAAAATTGATTTATTGAAATTTTGAAAAAAAAATGTAAGTAATTACAACTAAAATATTCTAGCTAGCTAATTTACATTCTAATAATGAAGGTAGTCATAATTGTCATGAAGTGAAAACATAATAAATTCAAAGACAATAAAATAAAATAAAAAGAAATTAATGAATGGCTAAAAAATTTGATGGAAAAATTCCTGACTCGCCACATTATTATGAGGCGGTTCAATACAATAAAACACAATTACTGGTAGTCTGGCATAGCCAAACCCTTTACTGAACTGCTTACATGCGCTGCGTGGGTCAGACTCTGTCAAACTAAATTACTGGAGGATGTTGGAAACAACAACAAGGAAAACGATGAGTGGGAAGAACAATGACTAAGTTATTGCATTTATACATTTTCTCCTACTTTACGGGAAGAAATGAAGTAGCCAATAAAAAAAGGGGCTCATCCTAAAAAAAGCGGGCGCTCACGACACTGGTTGAGCTCCACCCTAAATCTGCCCCTTGTAAATAGCTATGGTATCTATAGTTTCCTTCTCTGCTCTTTTTTTTTTCTTTTTTTTTCCTCAGCCATCCCAGCCCTGTTTTTCTTATTCCTCTTTCAACTCATAGATTCTCTTCTCCTCCTCTGTCTACCTCTCCTGCTCCCCAGTATCTCTGTCCTTTGTGTGTATTATCTGTCACTTCTTCATTGAAGTAGTTACATCAGTCTCACCTGCATTGATTTTGGTATGCTCCTGCTTCTCAGCCTCACTTACCCATTATGGTTAGCTACGTAGATGAAAACTCTTTTCCAACTCAATTGAGGGACCCATTGTTCAGTTTTTTATGGGTAAATTGAAAATACTTTTATAAGGCACTTTAAACGGTTTAGTGGTGGTTTATGTGTACACTCAGCAATCGACAATTTGCAGGTGCAAGCTATGGCAAGGTTGCTTTTTTTCCTGTCCCCCCCCCATTCCAGTCTGTCACCATCATCAAACTGACACACAAAGCCCTCTCAGGAACTTGCAACAGTTATTTTTGTGGATACTAATCTTGTTCCGATCACTAATGAAGGACACTGGGATGTAGTCCCAGCTTATTAAGCACCAAGTCTTTATTTTTTAGCTAAACAATACTACACACCAATACCAGAGTAATGAATAAACAGACACAATACAATATCAATAAGCTAGCTTGTACTTAAAGCCTTGAAAGAATAGCTTTTGAAATTTCAACTTACAATAATCATACTGAGACAGTGCAGAATCTGCCACAAACAGATACTTTTTGAATGAGTGCTTTTGTAACTCTATACTAGATCTTTTCATACACAGTGACTACCACGGCCAAACTAATGAAGTCCTAATCTGTGTAAAAATAGGTTGGCTTAGAAGGTAAATCAATGACTTCCATCACTCATGTCAGACACCTTTATATGTGAGCGGCCGCCAGCAGGCTGTAGAAGTCATATCAAGTTTGTATTACTTCAGCTCAAAAACCTGATAAAGTGGACTATTCTATAATCAGTGTATACTAATATAATTTTGGTTACAAAATTCTGATGCTATTTGTGGTGTTTAGTTATAGCTAACAACTTAGACTTCTCCATACGCCATTAAAATACTTGTAAAACTTAAGTTGTAGTTATATTAGTTCACTATAATGTTGTGGTACTCCTCATTCTCGAAGCCATATGCTCGCTAAATACTTCCAAGTTAGTTCTACTTCAGTTCTGAGGGGCACACTTTCCTGGCTTTCCTAAAATATATTCAATAAATTACTGACATGACATGACTTTTGTGGAACAAGCTATTTAGAATAGCTAGCGATTTTATTCTTTACCTATCCAGGCCATTTTGTGGTCTAAGCATGCAATTGCTATAGGTCTGTGAAAAACGTTTTCTCTTCCTATAACTATTCTTCATTGTGTAACTTAATCCTCCAAAACAAAAATTAAGGTCGAGTCATCCCAGAGCTAAGTTTTATTGTGATGATAAAACGTCAAAATCAGCTGTGAAATAAACCAGTGCAAACAATGCTATGACTTAATAAATACACAAGAAAGTGAAACATTATAGCAATGGTTAGATAATACTGAAGACCACATTTAGTTCCCTTTATTACCAAGTCGCTTATACTGTACATACTGGGAAATATAACCTCATTAAGTATGTTTATCAAGTTCTGACCCTTCATAAAAACTAGATTGACACTTTCTCACCTAAAGGGGTCTGGAAAAAAGTATGTTTGTTATATCTACAATCAATCAATATAATTATTCATTCTATAACTACTTAATCCAAAGTTTTGACTGCAGTAATTAGTAGAGATAAACAATAAATTAATTAATGGAATATATAAATATATCACTTAACTATCTATCATGAAATAACAAAGTAGCAAAATAAATCATTTGTAGTGATTCTTTGTATTACTAAAAATGAAATATATATTTGCCATATAAACATACATCTGTTAATATAACTAAAAATAATATCATTATTTATAATCATGATAAAAAATTAGTATAATAAAATTAGTAAAATAACTTGAAAAAGAATTACCACATTCACAGTTACTTTTACTACATGCTATATTGTAATTTAACTAATAAAATTGTCATAATTATTAGCCATTTTTGCAGTGTTTGAATTTCCCAATTCATTAAATCCATACAACTCTCTAACTTGTTCCCACAGTATCCTGAGCTGGAAATCTGCCGATGTAGATGGCGGTAGCCAATCTTCTGTACTCAGACTTCCTCAACGCCTCCGCCAGTTTATACCAGTCAGCTTCAAAATTGTTGAGCCAATGGTCAAGAATGTCCATCAGCTGCAGCTGTACTTTTCCTCTGCGTTCAGCCTCAATGTTGCGTAGGATGTATGTTTTTACTCCCAGATTAAGTCCCAGTGTGTCACAGTCAGCCGCAGCAAATTCTCCTTTATATAGCACTTCCGTGATATTAGCAACTGTTAGATCTACAAATGAAACGGTTCCTTCAAACTTAGTCCAGACCTTATTACAATAAACTTAGCAACATTTATTAATTATTCAAACTTATTTCAGACTTATAACAATATAAAGTCATCACTGGAATCAGTATTGTACTAAATACAGCTTATAGCTATATATGCTTAAAACTTAAAAAAAAACTAATCTTTGACTTTCAAGAAATAAAACAGGATTGTCGGGAATAGCTGACTTACATATAACCGCTGAGCTGCAGATGTAGCTGTGTACAATTAATAATCCACACATATCAATGAATTAAACCATTCCAAAAATCACTGCCATTTTTCTATGAACTGCAATAGAGTTGTTTGTGTGTGTTGTTGTTGTTGTTGTTTTTTGCTAATGTTGTTGTTATAATATTAATATAGCAAGAAAGTGAAATGTACTATCATAACAAAATAAGAGGAGATTGACAAGTATCATCAAAAGAATGATAAGCTAGTGTGACTGATAGCTAATTTTATAGCATAATGGCAACTTAAAGTGGTGCTTAAAACAAATTATATATACTTTAATAAACAGCTATACATTTAATTTCACTTTTTTATGCTAATTAACCCTATAAAAACTAACAACTGCTGTATTTAAATCATTTACCTCTATCTGGAATTGCTGCACTAGGCTGCTGTGGCAATCTGTTTGCTAGAGAAATTTGTTTTAAGTGAAAATAATTGGTAAAACTTTTAGTATTTCGTTACCTGAAGCTGAAGAATTCCCTGAACTCTGACCTACATATATACATTAATGGAATGTACTAAATAACCTGAAAAAGATATTTATTCTTCTCTAAGTGCATTCTCCACACAGCAGCATCTAATAAAACTCACTGAATAATACACTTTAATTTACAGATAGTTTTGATAGCCAATATTAAGCAGCCAGTGTTTGCCGATATCTAATACTGATACCTCACAATATGCTCTGGACATGTCACGTCAAGTTAGCTAAGTTTCATCACACACATGCGCCGGCCAACACACATTCACACACACTACACACTTTAATTTAGTATCTAATTTTCTATTCCAAAACACAACACAGTATAACAGAATACAAGTATCTGAGAGAGACTTGAAGAGATGACATTTCCGATTTCAATATAAGGGAAAGATACTAGCTACGCTGTACTTAGACTTCAGAGTTGCTAAGGATTGCACTAGAGCTTCATGAAAACTACAGCTGAAAAACTAAAATTCATAATAATGGCTAACTCACAATGTGAATACTAAAACACAAGAAAGCAGTTTGTGTTCATTTGTAGACTGCACGATTTTTTACTGATTAACTTATTACAATATAAACATTGCTGATAGCCTCACATTGGTTTATTGATGCCAAATCCAAATTATTCTATATACATATATGTCCAAATAATAACAACCTTTCTGCTGTATTTTACTTTCTTCAGCCATAAGCCATCAACAGTAGTTGGAACTGCAGTCATACTGAAAGTAATGAAAGACAGTTTTACTAGTTACACAATTCAATTGACACACACACACAAAGAAAACAACAACAAAAACTGACCTATTCCATCACTCACCAAAACAATTCTAGATAAATAATGATGTTTATTATAGTAACAATATAGCTACTTAAGGCTAGCTAAGCCAGTAAGTATTAAAGCTCTCTTCTCTAGCCTGTATGCGTACAAGCTAGTTCCGCAGGAAATAATCAGCACTGTGACCTAAGAGAGACTTAAGTGAAGGATATAATCCTTAGACTAGTGACCACCAGCTAGTTGTTAGCACGCTAACTTGGGCAGCTCCCCAACACGGCAGATCAACAGATGAATGAACCGCCAATTAATCTGCTCCGCCCTTACACAATCGATCGCGGCATAGGTCGATAAAACTATAACATCGATTTAGAAACGTTAATCAGCTGAGAAAACGGCAAATAAAAATGACGACCCTAACCACATTTGCATACACTTTAATCATACAAGCAACCACTCTTCTTTGGCTAAACCACCAACTTAAATGGATTGCATAGTTATAAGAGCAGGGGCGGATTTGGGGGGGGGGGGGCTCGACTGGTGTCGTACGAGCCCCCCTTTTCAGAATGAGCCCTCATTTTTAGCTACAGTATTTCTTACCTGTAACTGAAAATAAAATTATAATAGCAATCACTTTTTGTTCATCGTTGTTTTTCCTTGTAGCTAGCTACTCCAATAATAATTGCGATCTCCTTTTGAACGCACCTCTACTTATTGATATGCTGAGTCAGAATTTTTACTACTTGTGTCCTTATACAATATGGTAGACCAAGTTCGTAGTATTCCAAAGCAAAACAAGTCCAGAATTTATTAATTGGACAGAATTTAGTGGTTGTTGCTCATTCGATTTTTTTCCTTCATTGTTGAATTTGACTATTATATAAATAATATAGTTTCATCACTAACTAAAATGTCTTTGTACTTTCATTTTATCTCATGAATTGGTTTCTTTTTTCATGATTAAGCGTACCTATTCATCACTAAGGGTTGGCAAATTGTGCTGGCATGATTTTGAGTGTGATAAGTGATTTCATAAATTCTAGCATATGTGCTAGCATGATTAGTGTAGCTAATTATGAGCATAATGAAGTAGCTAGTTTTTAAAAAAAATTATAGTTAGTTATTATAATATTTAGTTTATATAGCAATTAAAGAGACAGTCTTTGGGACTTTTTAAATGAATCTATGAGCTTACTAACTACCCTCTGTGTTGGTAGCTAATTCTATTTGAAGATTCCAATATCACTTTCTGTATAAGAAATAAAATACTTTCAGATCCAGCTGTTGTGTGGTGTAGTGGTTGTGTCCTGGGCTAGTGGTTGTGTCCTGGGCTGAGGGTCCTGAGGTCCTGAGTTAAAGCCCAACTCAGGCAATTTTTCCATCTGATTTTCCATCTGCCTCCCACCAGCCCCACCAGTCCACCCAGCTGTGATTGGGTTCCTGGGTGAAAATTCAAGGCATTTTCTCATGAAACAACAATGGTCCAGGTGGGACATCAGGTGCCCACACCACTTGCTGTGAGGAAAGGCCTGTTCTCTTGCAAGTTACTAGCCCGGCTCCAGGAGCTTTGCTTGCACGGCTCACAGTGCCTGCTTAGTGCACCAGGCATCCTGGCTCTGCCAGGTGCGCGTGACCGCCTAGCGGCAGCAAGAGAATTTACATTTGTGTGTGTGTGTGTGTGTGTGTGACTGATTGGAAACAATTACTTAGGAATTTAACTATGATGTAAAATGTTATTGTGAAGCCTCACTCTGCTAACCAGCCCCACCCCTTTATGCGGGTAGAACTGCTGGTTAACAAGACTATCTGCACGTTAGAATTCCATTACTACACCCCACAAAGCAACACATGCACAAATACCTTGACATTACATAATTTCCTTACATACCATTTGATATTGGTCCTCCATAACAAGATCCCTGGTGGTAACCAGCGCACCTTTTGTGATAGGAGAGGTAAAATTCATGTCATAATCTAGCAATCCCAGGCAAGCCTCTTAGCTAACTGTGTCAAGCAGGACTACAGCACTAAAATACAAATTGGACCTGGATTTTTTGTTGTTGTTTTTTGTTTTGTTTTTTTTGGACAAATCAAAGGGTGTCTGCTTTAAGAGTTACCAAAAATAAATTTTCTATTGCATGGGGCAAGCAAAAAGTTCACTAATAGAAGAAATTTTCTCATTAGAGAGTTTACTATCAGAGGTTTCACTGTATGTACTTCGTCAGTGGATTGACTCATTCACTTTTGTGATTCTGATCTTCTAATTGCTCTATATATTCTGTGTGTGTGATTATCTTCGTTTGTGTGTTGATTCCATTGGAATGAAGGGCTAGGGCCTTGAGATATTCTCTCAGATTCAAGTAGAGTTTACAATCCAGTCAGTAACTATTCCAGCTATGAATGAGTGTGGTGTAAAACTACACCTTGTAGCTAAATTTCTTTATCATAATCATTTAAAACAATTAACTATTTACTACAGCCAAACAAAACAATTACAATGTGCTTGACCACACCCATGCAATGTCCCTGGCCAAACCCATGAATGATTTTGCCACACCCACAATATCGACCATAATATAGCTTAGTGTAAACTTTTTTCTTTTTTTTCTTTTTTCACTAAATATTCTATATTTCGCAAGAAAAACTGATGTTTGGGAATAACTAACTCGTATCTAGTAATAACTCCAAAAGAGTATCTATTGTAATATAGAATACAATTGTACAAAGTATATGAGAAGTGATAAGAAGTGAGAATAAAACACAACAAACGAGGTAATATCAGTAAAAATAGTAATCAAGTGCAATTTGTCAATGTTCAAAGTCAGGAATCGGTGAATGAAGTGCATGCGTAGTAAATATAGAGATAGAATAAGTGCTGAGAGATATACTATACAGTTGAGAAGTTATAGTTATGTGAAGGAATTTCATGGTGCAACTCTTGGAGGAACCGGTCCCGATCAACTGATGAAAGCTTTTATCCATAATAAAACAAATACAGGATTGAATGCATGGGACAAAATTCTTCATATTATTATAATTAAATCCTTTGTAAACATCGCATGCATTAAAGGTACTCATTTATTTACCTTTGAAAACGAAGCCTCCTGCAAAGATGAAGGCAATAATAAGTACTGCCAGAAATCCAACCAGGCACCATTTCCTTACATCTGAGAATAAAGATACTCCTAACTATGATTGCACATTTATCAATCATGCAGTTACATGTAGCAAAAGCTAAGTCCAAGTAGCTAGTTGAAGAAGCAACTTGACTAACTTTTTAACAGAAGCAGTTACGCATGAAGGAGTATTCAATAGCTAAGGCCAAAGGAGACAAAAAGTTTGACGTACTGAACCAGTGGGAAAGTGCCATTCCATAACAATACGAAAGTCAATAGAGGAAATAATCCCAGCTTACTGCACTACATGGGCCCAAATTTGAACACAAGATCTGCCAAAATTGGGTAAGGGAAATTTTTTTTTCTATAAAACAAAGTAGAAAAACTAGTTCTTCCTCTGTGGCCATTTTGTCATGTGCACAAGTGTGACCAACCCTTTCTAACACCATAGACACGGGTTGCTAAGGGCCTCGGCTTATAACTCCAAATGGTAAGGAAATAGGCCCTTAATAAAATGAGCACTTAACTGCAAGTGGTAATATAAAATACAATGAGGCCGAGTGCCACTCAGCAGTTGACGAGACGCCTATGGGCGCAAAAAACAGCACTTCACAGAGAGGGGCACTTCACAGAAAGGAGGCACTTCACAACTCAAGTCTATGGTATGCCACGCCTATGTACTTATCAGTCAATGCCAATACAGTCACATGATCCAAAGTGCTTCGCTATTGACTAAATTAATGAGTTCCTCAATTACAACACACTAATCATGACAACTCAACTTAGGACAATATTATAATAGCAAATAATACATTTTGTGTACTCTTTGCAGTTGTGATGCTAGTTGTAATGATTGTTGTTGCTTTATATAGTTGCTGATGCTGTTATTGTGTTGGTTTTATTCTTCCACACTCTTCTAACCTGATATGGCACTAATGAATGACTTGGAACTAAATATATTGGCTAAATAAAGCAAAAATAAATATTTCTGGGGCAATGAATAGGAGCTAACTAGTATCTCATACTAACCATTTCAAGAATAATTACGTGTATTTTCTTAATGGATACTTACTTTGGCTATTTCCTTGATCATTTTCAATATATTCAACCTTTTTGTTCTTAACTCTTCTTTTCTCTCCTTTGTTTGATCGTGGCCTGCTATGATCTCTAGCATTGTTTGCTTTACCTATTTCTTTAGTACATCACAAAAAACGTGTACCATTGGCACTAATATTCTTAATTAAAACCCACCTTCTTCACATAAAAGACTTTCATCATTTTCTCCATCTTTGATGACATCATCTGTTTTCAATTACATGCTGTAAAATACATAACCCACCACCAGCTCACCTATTGAAGAACCATCTGATTGTGACTTTGTGGCATCTAAAAGTATATCAAATACAATCAGAAGAAATACGAAAGAATCTCAAATAGAGTTATATAGCTAACTCAGAGTCACCTTGTCTTCTTCTTTTTGGACCTTCGTCCATAGTTGTTGCACCTAGCAAGAAGAAATTAAACCATTTCAAATTCCCAATTCATCAAATCCATGCAACTCTCTAACTTGGTTCCACAGGATCTCTGACAAACACATCCTGAGCAGGAAATCTGTCAGTGTTGATAGCAGCAGCCAATTTTCCATACTGAGACTTCCTCAATGCCTCCGCCAGCCTATACCAGTCAGCTTTCAAGTCATTGTTGAGCCAATGTTCAAGAATGTCCATCAGCTGCAGCTGTACCTTCCCTCCGCGCTGGGACTCAAAGTTGCGTAGGATGTGTGTTTTTACTCCCAGATTAAGTCCCAGTTTGTCACAGTCAGCCGCAGCAAATTCTCCTTCTGATAGCACTTCTGTGATATTACCAACTGTTAGATCTACGAATGGAATGGTTTATTCAAACTTAATCCAGACCTTTTAACAATAAACTTAACAAAATTTAGATCTAAAATTTTTTTTATTCGAACTGAAATTCAGAACTTGTAACAACATATTGAGAAAGCCATCTTACTGGAATCACTACTGTGCTTAAAATTTATGGTAAAAAACAAAAAAAAATCTGATCTTTTGACTTTCAGGAAGTAAAACAGGATTGTCTGGAATAACCAACGTACACGTTACAAAGCTGCAGCCATAGATGTGTACAATTTAAAATCCACACACATCTCAATGAATTAAACCATTCCAAAAATCACTTCAATTGTTCTATTTTAATGAATTGCAAAACTGTTGTGTGTACGATGCATTTGTTGTTTTTGTTGTTATTGTTGTTGTATTATTAATATAGCAAGAAAGTGAAAAGTATCATAACAAAATAAGAAGAGATCGACAATGTGGGCCAGCCCACGTTTACAGAAGATGGAAGTTAGAAGATGCATAGACTTTGCGCCATGCGCATGAACAATTGAACAGTTGGGTGTCTGTCATAGTATAACAGTTGCGTTTTAATTAGAACAGTTGGGTGTGGATCACCATTATGCATGTGTCCTGCAGGTGTTTATGTTACGTCCATATTTGGTCATTTGTGTGAGTCGTTGATTGCTTGTATCATTTTTGATTGGTCAGTATGGTGAGTGGACTTATAAAAACCCCTCACCACGTTTTTGTGAAGTAGTTCAGTCCAACGTAGTTTTTTTATTAAAGCTCAAAGTGAGAACCCCAGCTCTCTAGCTGAACTCTGGTGGCAGCGCTTATTGCTGACCTCCAGTTTGTCGTGAGCGTTGCGCAATACGGAGCCAGGCCCACACAAAATTGGTGGCAGCGGTGGGATCTCTGACAGGAAGACATTCCAGAGGAGATTGTCCACAAGAATCCACAACGATTCGTCGTGAGGGATCATTAATTCGAACCAGTGGAGAACGGTTGGGAGACGTCCTGACTTACTCCTGAGGATACGTTCTTGACGCAGCCCAGAAGACATTCTGAGAATCGAGCTAACTCGCCCAGACGGAGGAAGCAACTACTCATCGCAACCTTACTTCGGTAGTGGAGGCATCATTCCATTCGTGCTTAGGCAACAGCGGAGCAGCCAGAACTGGACAGGGTCTAGACCTTAACGGAACTGGTCAAGTTATTGTATCATTGTGCTTTAATTTTTTTTTCCTGTAATTGTATTGTCATTTTGTCTCTTGTAAAACGTCTCAGTGCCATTTATTTTTGAAAATTTGTTTTTTCCCTGTTTTCTGTTAGGTCTCTAGCATAGGAAGCGAGGACACTCACCTTCTATGACTGGGGTCGGAGCTGTGGCGGCTAGGAAGAGGACCACAAGGAAACTACCACCTGTGGACTCTGATTACAAACCATCCTATCGGCCTATATCATACAAGAGATCGCCATACCCGACGCGACCAGCGGAGGCAAGGGTTTCTAAGGAGGAAGAAGAAGAGGTGGAGACGGAAGTGAGTGGGTATACGGGTGTTGAGAGAGACTTGGAGGGAGGATCTATTATCGAGGAAGAGGAGGACAGTGAAGGGGAGGAAATGGCACGGAAGGAGGAGAGCGAGTTGACCAGGTTGATGAGGTTTATGGTGGATAGGGATGACAAGCGTAGGGAGGAAGAGGATAGAAGGAGGGAGGAAGAGAGAGAAAGGAGAAGGGAAGAGGAGGAGAATTGTAGACAAGAAGAGAGAGATAGAAGGAGGGAGGTAGAGGAGAGACGTAGAGAGCAAGAGAGAGCTCGGGAACAAGAGATGGATAAGAGAAGGGAGGAAGAGGCGCAGAGAAGAAGGGAGGAGGAGGAGTATAAAAGGGTTTTGAGGAGAGAAGAGGAGGAGTCGAGAAACAGGAGAGAGCTACAGCAAGACAAGCTGAAAGTTTTGGGTAGCTACAAGGAGTCCACAGAGTTATTGGGCTACCTTGAGAAATTCGAACGAATAATGAGGGAGTGTAGATTTGGCGAAGACAGTTGGGCAGAAAGATTATTTCCCAGGTTGCCTGAGAGGTTGTGCCTGAGGGTGTCTGCTGGGAGAGATTCTAGTAGTAGCTATGAGGATATCAAGAAGGTTCTACTGAAGTCAGTGGGTGAGACGCCTCTCACATATGGACATCAGTTGTTCGATCTAACGGGGGAGTTGGTTAAGAGCAAGACAGCTGGAGAAATATGCGAGTTGATAGAGAGGATTTGTAGGGGGGTATTACAAGGTTGCATGACCCTCGAACAGTGTGTAGTGTCATTGGCTGTGGCATTGACAAGGAAGGTCATTCCACAAGCTGGAAAGGTGTATTTAGAGACGAAGAAGATACAGAGTGTTGAGGATTTACGAGATGCATGGGAAACCTGGATGTCGGGTAGACAGAAGGGGAACTTCTTTAAACCCTGGACAAGTTCGTTTGGGAGTGAAGGGAGAAGTAGGCTTGGGCAGTCAGAGAGTCATGTTAATAAAGATATTACATGCTTCTCATGTGGTGAGAAAGGTCACCGCTCTACTGATTGTAAGAAGTCCAGGTGGAGTGGGAGTGTTAACGGTGGGTCAGGAGCTAGGCCCATCACGTGTTTCAATTGCGGCAAGCAGGGCCACCGTAGTGTTGATTGTACTAATAAACGGGTTGGTGGCCCTGTCAAAAAGGAAGGTACAGGTGGGAAGGTCGCAAAGTTAGTGGTGGAAGGCGAAAAGGATAATGTTGCATGGGGTATAGTGAACGGGACTAAGAGTAAGGTTTTGATTGATACTGGTGCTAGTGTGGGAGTTGTGCCTAGGTCCTTGCTAAAGGAGAATTACAGGGACTGCGGGGCCATACATGTTGCAGATGTACATGGTAACAAGAAAGTTCATAGAAGCACGGTAGTCACATTCGAGTTGGGAGGTCTGACATGTTCTAGGCTTGCAATGATCGATGAACGTGAGGGGGAGGGAGTTATTAGCATTGTACCTATGAACTTGACGGATAGCGAAGAGTACCTAGCTTTCACCAAGGCAATTAAGGAATATAGAAATGATAAGGTGGTGGAGCAAGGGAAGTCAACTGAAGTTAATGTTCTGACCAGAAGTCAAGCCAGACAAGAGGAAGTAATAGACCAGTGTGAGGGTGATGCGGGTGTAGGAGATTTGTGGTGTACGGTGGAGGAGTCAGACCAGAAGGAGCCGGGTGTTGAGAAGGAGCCTTCGGAAGAGTTGGGGGAGGCAGAATCGAAGCAAGAGTGCTTGAGGGAGAGTGTAGTAGAGGGAGGTGAAGAGTTAGAGGGTGAACCGAGAGAGTTAGAACAGATGAGTGTAGAAGACAGTGAACGAGAACTTAGTGAGTTGGCAGGACAGATAGGCCCTATGAAGAAAGGGAATGACGGTAGTGATTTCAGAAGGAAGTTGTTAGCAGACGACAGTCTGAAGACATGGAGGGAACTAGGGACGAGAGGAGAAAGAGGTTTTAAGTGGAGGAATGATTTGTTAATCCGAGGGATGTATGTGTCATGGGAGGAATTTGTAGATGTTATAGTTGTACCTAAGGAGTATAGGAAAAGGATATTGGAGTTGTCGCATGAGAAGAGTGGTCACTTAGGGGGTGAGAAGGTGGCAAGGATGGTGAGCAGATACTTTTTGTGGCCAGGTATGGTGAAAGAGATAGAAGAACATTGTCGTAGTTGTGAAACCTGTCAGAGAAAAAGCAAGCATAGACCCAAGAAGGCGCCTGTGGTGGACAGGCCTGTGCTTACAGAGCCCTTTGAAAGTGTGGCGGTGGATTTGGTGGGTCCACTTCCCAAGGGTAAGGGAGGTTGTAGGTTCTTGCTTACCTACATATGTATGGCTACCAGGTGGCCTGAGGCAATACCACTCAGAAGCATCACAGCCAAGGCCGTGGCTGAGGGTCTGTGGAGTGTGTTTGCCAGGACGGCTATCCCTGAAGTGATATTATCGGACCAGGGTACTCAGTTTTGTGGCAGGGTGGTAAAGCAGCTTTGTGAACTGTTAGGGATTGAGAAGCTGAGGACTTCTCCCTATCACCCCCAGACCAACGGGATGGTGGAACGCATGCACGGCACATTGAAGAGCGTACTGGGAAGATGTGTGGAAGATGGTATGGATTGGGTAGGCCAAGTGCCACTAGCGTTATATGTGTTGAGGCAGATGCCTCACTCTGACAGTGGGTTCAGCCCATTCGATATGGTTTTCGGTTTTAGGGTCAGGACGCCCTTGGACGCCCTGTACCATGGGATTTTTGAAGAGGAGAGTAAAGAGATGAATGTATGTGATTGGGTTGCTGGGATGGTGGATAGGCTTGAGAGGATGCGTGATTGTGCCGCACTGAAGATGACGAAGGGGAAGGAAGGCAGATTGAAATATTACAATAGAGGTAGCAAGTTGAGGTCGTTTGAGAAGGGTGATTTGGTTATGTATCGAATTCCTGGGATGTCTTGCAAACTTGCGGACTCCTGGGAAGGACCATACAAGGTGTTGGATAGGAAGGGAGCAGTAAATTATAAGATTGGGAAGGTTGGGGCGGAGACCCACTCCAAGGTGGTACATGTCAATTGTTTAAAGACTTACAAGGAGAGGGCGGAGGTATTGAGACTAGATTTGGTGTTGGAAGGAAATGAGGGAGAAAGGAACGCGTTGAAGGAGGAATGTGAAGGGTTTGTGCAAGAGGAATTAGATGTGTTGTTAGAGGAGTTTGAGGGGGTGTTCTCCGATACACCAGGAAATACAGAAAGAGTTAAGATGACTATAGATACTGGGGACAGCCCACCCATCAGGCAGTCTCCGTATTCTGTGCCAGTAGGGATTCGCGATGCTGTTAAAGAAGAGTTGTATAGTTTGGTTGAGTGTGGTGTGATCGAACGTAGTAAGAGCTGTTGGGCATCGCCATTAGTACCTGTGAGAAAGCCGGGGGGAGGTATAAGGCTGTGCGTTGACTACAGGAAGCTCAACGAGGTGACTGTCAAGGAACCATACTATATACCGGGATTTCAAGAAATGTTGGAGAGAGTTGGAAGTGGTAAGGTTTTGTCAAAAGTAGATTTAGCAAAGGGGTTTCATCAAGTAGTTGTTGAGGAGTGTGACCGGGAAAAGACCAGTTTTGTTTGCCCATTCGGCAAATTCCAGTACAGAAGAATGCCTTTTGGACTGTGCAATGCGCCTTCTGTATTCCAGAGGCTCATGGATGAAGTGTTAGTGAGCTGTAATGAGTTTGCTAAGGTTTACATAGATGACGTTTTGGTGGTATCTGAGTGTTGGGAAGTGCATATGAGACATTTAAGGGAGTTGCTTGAGGTATTGCGTGAAGCGGGGTTGACGTGTAAGAGAAGCAAGTGTGTGTTTGGGAAGAGGAAGTTAGAGTTTTTGGGGCATTTCATTGGTGAAGGAACGATCAGGGTGCCAGAGGCTAGGGTGAAGGCGATATCAGAGCATCCAGTACCAAGGACCAGGAAACAACTGAGGGCTTTCCTTGAATTGATTGGCTATTATAGGAGATTTGTGAGAGGATTCCACGAGTGGTCCTCCACTCTGACGCCGCATACGGCAAAGACTTCGCCAGGGGGGGTGATGTGGACAAGCTCCATGCTGGAGGCTTTCCGTAAGTTGTGTTTGTGTTTATGTGATCATGTGTGTTTGACTGTGCCTGTTGAGAATGACGAGTTTAGTCTTGAGTGTGATGCAAGTTCTACTGGGGTTGGAGCTGTGCTGTCCGTGAGAAGAGAAGGAGAGTGGAGACCTGTTGCTTTCTTCTCGAAGCAGTTGAAAGGAGCTCAGAGTCGGTACAGTGCTCAGGAGTTGGAAGGGCTGGCAGTTTATGAGGCTGTACAACATTTTGCGTTTTATTTATATGGGAGGAAGTTTTTGATTGTCACAGATCACAGAGGGTTGGAGTGCCTAAGATCAGGCAGACAGAAGAATCGTCGTGTCTACAACTGGGCCCTGAAGTTATCTGAGTTTCAGTTTGATGTGGTCTATAGATGTGGACAGAAGAACGTGGTGGCGGACGAACCGAGTCGGTGTCATCCTGATGTCTGTGTCGGTGACACCAGTCTTTCAGAGGAGGAGGGGGGAGATGTGGGCCAGCCCACGTTTACAGAAGATGGAAGTTAGAAGATGCATAGACTTTGCGCCATGCGCATGAACAGTTGAACAGTTGGGTGTCTGTCATAGTATAACAGTTGCGTTTTAATTAGAACAGTTGGGTGTGGATCACCATTATGCATGTGTCCTGCAGGTGTTTATGTTACGTCCATATTTGGTCATTTGTGTGAGTCGTTGATTGCTTGTATCATTTTTGATTGGTCAGTATGGTGAGTGGACTTATAAAAACCCCTCACCACGTTTTTGTGAAGTAGTTCAGTCCAACGTAGTTTTTTATTAAAGCTCAAAGTGAGAACCCCAGCTCTCTAGCTGAACTCTGGTGGCAGCGCTTATTGCTGACCTCCAGTTTGTCGTGAGCGTTGCGCACTACGGAGCCAGGCCCACAGACAAGTATCATCAAAAGAATGACGAAAAGTTAGTGTGACACATCCTCTCACCGGCAGATAAAATTCAGTAATTTTATTTTTTCTATATGAATAATGTTTAAAAATAAATATAAAATCAGGAGTTCAAAAGAGTACCTAGCAACCATATATCATGTGAAAGTACATGTATTGTTCAACATTTTTGGTCAAATTTGGTTGCTTAGCAACAAACCACAAAGTGGTTATTGGGACCACAATGTAACTATATCATAACAAAGTGATTTGTATGCGTTCCAGTGCAATATTAGCAATTGTTTGTGCATGATTAGATATTTTTTTACTGTTATAATAGACAGTTATCTCAGTCAGCAATGCTGTTGCTCACGGATGACACCAGGAGAGGCGTGACTGATAGCTGGGCAGAAGAACATCAAGAATAAGACAATATTTCGCTAACAAGTCCAGTCCTCTGCACACACTCACTCCTCCCTCTAGCCCTATTCTTACTCATACTCTTCATTTTACATCCATTCATCACTTTGTCAACCTTTCTTCATGCTTTCAACATAATCAGTATTACCATCATCTCAATATTCTGACCTTGCAGAAGTAAAGACATCATCCTTTGAATGAATATGAAGTCCAAAGTATTCAGAGAGCAAAGGTAGCTCAGTCAAATCATTACTCATTGCTGGGAGTTTGTAAAAAAAAAGTTTACAGTTGTGACTAAATTAGCGCCATATTCCTGGGAAAGCTATTAGGCATAATAAAACTTACCGCCATGTTCCTGGGAAAACTATTTCTTACTTTTTTTCTCCAATATACTGCGTAAATAGCTGTTTTTCTTACCTGGAATATCAAGTTCCATACCCTCTTCAACATAGCTGCTGGTAAGTTCTCTAGTAGCTCTCAAGTTGAAAATTAGTAGTTTCCTCAACCGGCAATGAAATGACAATTTAGCGGGAAAGTCCAACTCTCTATCCTCGACAGTAGTACCTCTACAGTAGCTATATAGCTCCTGTACCCCTTCCCTCTCACGTTCAGTCGAAAACGTCATCGCAGACAAGATCCACTGCCTCAGTTGCAGACAAATTTATCGCCATTTTTTTAACTAACGTCAAGTTTATTTTTAGCCCAACTACCTTAGTTATGTAGTAGCTATTTCTATTCTAAAAATACATGCAATAGAACAACACATTAGCCGTGCTCTGGACGCTGCAGCTAAGCTTTAGCGTTTATCGGGAAAATATTTTTTCCCGCATTACGTCATCCTTGAGCGCCTTTAGGCGCTTGTGCCAGTGAATGGGTTAAATACTTCAATAAATAACTATACACTTAATTTCACATTTATTTTTGATGCTAATTAACCCTATAAGAAACCTAATGTCTCATGTATTTAAATCATTTACCTCTATCTGGAATTGCTGCACTAGGCTGCTGTGGCAATATGTTTGCTAGAAAAATTTGTTTTAAGTGAAAACAATTGGTAAAACTTAGTATTTCATTACCTGGAGCTGGAGAATTCCCTGAACTCTGACCTACATACATACATAAATGGAATTGTACTAAATATGTAATCTGAAGAAGACGTTTATTCTTCTCTAAGTGCAATCTCCACATAACAGTATCTATTAAACCTCACTAAATAAGGTACGTGCTTGTTCATTATGAAATTTGTTTCTCTCATGTTTTTGGTACTAATTGTCAACTCTACCGAATCAGTTGTAAAAATTATTTAAAAGTGTGCAAAGACTATGGCGAGTCTATTGTATCTATTTGCATCTGGCAGAGAAATCGCATAAACAAATAATATATTTTAATTTACTTTGACCAATATTTAGCAGCCAACATTGGCCACTGATACCTCAAAATATGCTCTAATCTTTCCTTGGACATATCAGGTATAGTAAGCTAAGCTGTACATTACGAGTCCCATCACACACACACACACACGTACACACACATGCGCCGGCCAACACACATTCAGACACGCTCTACACACTTGTCATTTAGTAGCAGTTAAGAGTAACTGCATCCTTCAGTGGGAGGGGCTTGATGATACAATCAGTGAGCTACTATCAGACGTACAAATCAGAGCCATAGTTGGTATTATATATAAGTATATAAGATGGAAATAATATTCACAACCACAGAGTAAAGATTTGCAGGCCTTGCTGTGAACGTCAAATCTATTTCTATTCTTTTTGTCCGAATCCTGTAAGTTCTGCTAATGTATACATAGTTTCAATGATTCATTCATTCTCGGCTGAAATAATTATAATAATAGCAAATTTGTTCTCATTCTAACAGCCAATATTGACTTTTAGAACAAGAAAAATTTGCTATTATTATATTTCTATTTCCATTGCTAAACACAACACAGTATAATAGAATACAAGTATCTTAGAGAGACTTGAAGAGATGACATTTCCAATTTCAATAAAAAAGAAAAGAAATACACTGTACTTAGACTTCAAAGTTGCTAAGGATTGCACTAGAGCTTCATGAAAACTACAGCTGAAAAACTAAAATTCATACATGGCTAACTCACAATGTGAATACTAAAACACAAGGCAGTAACTTTGGTTCATCTGTAGACTGCAAGAATTTTTACTGATTAACTTATTATCACAGAATCTAATGTTTAGTTAGAAAATGCGTAAGAATTGATTACAAATCTGAAATTAATTTAGATTAGTTTGCTAGCCATTTTTGCTCAAGGACACCACTGGATACACATTCTGCATAATTTAGTAATATCCCGCACACCTTGGAATCACCAAGAGCACCTCTCATACTTACCCTTCAATCTCTCAGCTACTCTCTCCACCACTTTAGTGACTAAATCCATTCTCTTCTCCTTGTAGAATGCCAGCATCAACTGTCTATATGTTGCATCAACCCCATGAACTTGACGAAACCTCATCAAAACTGCAATCCTGATAAAACAACAAAAACAACAACAAAAACCAATTGGAACACATTTATAACATATTCACTTCATTCAAACTACACAAACACTTCTGTACACCAAACACAACTTCACATACAAAAAAGTTGGCTGTACCCCTTCACTTTATAATGCTCCATTTATTATTGGTAATAATTCATAATATTAAAGGCAAACAAATATATAAATTAATGCATTGTTTCTTTCACAACCAAATTACTACAAAGGAATACCACAAAAATGTTCATTATATTAAAGACAAACTAATATAAACTAGTGATGTGCTGGGGCACAAAGGGCGAGCGAGCCAGTGCTTAAATGGAACACTTCAAAATAATCCATCAGTCCATTTCTAAAATTATAAGCCAAGTATGTACGTAGTAGTGCTGGGCGATAGTGCCCACTGTCAAGATAGCTAGCTTGATAAATATCGTGATAGTGGACATATCGTGGATATCGCGATAGTAAGCTACCATGGCAATTATCCTGGGCAGGGAAGCCACAGTAGCTCCAGCCAGCACTTTTTGACCCTTCCAGAGGAGTGATAGTAACTATCACCTTGTGATAGTTCACCAACTATCGTGATAGTGCAAATATCGATACTATCACTAGTACGTAGCTGTTGTGACCATTATATACTTTAACTAACAAATACAGAACCACTTTCTTATGTACCTCAATTTCCCTAGTACTGGTATTTTCTGTAGTCTTATGTCATTCTGACTGTCTGAATTACCAGTATCTTTTGACAACAAGCACTCACAGCTACTTAAAAAAGGCCTTGAATTTTATAAATTAAATCTGGTAAAGGGTTTCATTAATACTAACCACTCGCCATAACATTTTCTTGTGACTTGAAAATACAAGAAGTTCTAAAGAATTATCTGCACAGTGTTGAGTTTTTTGAAGACCTAAGTGTGTCTTGTGGCATTCAGAAACAATATAGCACGAAGGGGTCAACAATTGATTTCCTTGGATGATACAGGATCGCTAAACGAAAAGATTCTGTTTAGTGGAGGAATGGGAAGGAATAGACCACGAAGCAAACACAAAAACGCGAGGGTCAAAGTACAAAATAACATACGTATGTCGACATATATATATATAAACAAACAAATGTCCCTAATTTCAATTGTGCTACCCCTGAGAGTCTTGCTTGCTTCACTCACCAATTAATGCATTGTTTCTTTCGCAACCAAATTACTACAAATGAATACCACAAAATGTCCAGACACTCGTAAATCAAACCCCTACCTACTAGGTAGTCATCAAGATAAAACTACTCCTATTATCTCTTCAACGACATAGAAATAAAGTTAATAGTTAGCTAACTAGCTAGATAAATCAATCAAATACAACTAATCAAATTATTACCTCTTCTGCATAGGTGATGATAAGGTAATATCGTCATTAATGTCTCTTCCATCTTGAAAACTGAGGCCCAAAGTTGGAAGAAAAGTCTGCCAATCCTGCATTGACTGTGCTACATAATTAACATCTCCTTCTGATAAAATTTCATCGAAAACTGGGTTATTAATAGACGCGTGTGAACAGCCGTTTTTGGAGAAGACTTTTTTTATAGTTCGTTGCAATTCTTCAGGCACACTCATCATCAAGCTGTCGACTAGTAGCTAGTGGGAGGACTATAGAGGAACAAGTAAACTCAAGCCCCTACCACCCCCACATTTGTCCAGCCGCAGGAGGATGAGCCAACCACACAATCGCTGTCGGTGCGCTCTAATTGGAGGCAACCCTCATCGCCCAAGATCCACCCCCCCCCTCCTCGGCTCGCTTTGAATTAACATTTGCAGTACTTAGCAAGAACTGTTTATTTGGCACCTTTCCTGATGGCTGCAACAAGTGAGTATTAAATAAATAGATTATTATAGTTAGCTATAAACTTTGTTGCAGGTTCGAGGCGGAGGCATCCTGATGAAACAATAGCGGATGATGCACCGAATGGTAGGTTGCTCGAGGGACGTCGGTATATCTAAAGAAGGCTAAGCCTGTTTATTGAATGTCTAATTGGTTGTGGTAGTAATGTCATGTATCCTGTCTGCTGAAACTGTGTGTAAATGGTAGTTAGCTATTACTGTTTTGTTTCCATGCCATCTTCCTCACTACATGTAGGTGCAGCAACTAGTCACCCTGTTTCCCGTAACAACTCAAGTGACGGGTTGCGCCAAGGCCTAATCTCATGCTTCATTAGCATAGGGGCTATGTCTGTAATTATCTGGCTGGTACTGTTCTTTATCTTGAGATCAGGTAAAAGAATAATCAATTTTTTTTAATTATAAATGTAATTAAATTGCGGTATAAACTCTATTCACAGGTGACTGTACTACAATAGATAATGCTAATGATGTGGTGAAGGGTATGGAAAGTGTGAAAGGGGTTGGAGATTGGAAGCAATTTGCTCAAGAGCTAGGGCTCACCTCTGATCAAATACTGAACTTTACAGAAAGCCAGCGAACCAATGGAGATTCACCACAGCTTCATCAAGTAGCTAAGTCAGTTGGATGGGAGGAGAAGTGGAAATGAATTGGGGAGGGGGAGGAGGGGGAGGGGCAGTTTATATGTAGTAATTAGTTCAATTATTGTGGATTTAGCTAGCTAGCTGCTTACATGGATGACAATCAAGTGTGTAGTCTGAATGGTTAGATTCCTAGCTTGTTACAATACATCCTGCCTCCTGCTTCTCAAGGTCATAGTAACCACTTGCCACAACTGTTTGACATAAAAAAAATAAAAATAAAAAACCCACTGGCATTTCTAAAGAATTACCACAGAGGTCTGAACCTAGTCCTATGTTAAGACATGCTTACTGCTATATTTAAAAAGCTATGTAAGGAAGCTAGTATATTTATCTATTAGTTAAACGTTTACTTTGTGTTATTCTTTAGCTAAGCAGTAGCTGTTACGTACAACACTTTCACACACACACTTGTTCACTGGATATACCAAAGACTTACCTTCATTATTAGACTATTGGACAATGGATTTTCAAGTAAGAACAACACTGTTCCGTAGGGCGTATAACTATGACATATAGCGCATTAATTTACTGCCACTTCTAATTCAAATAGAAAATGAACTCCAATAAGTTTGTAAGTTTAACTGCACCCGCAAAATAATTCAAAGCGGTAAACAATTCAATTTCCTTGGAATACAGGTAAAAATCAATAAACCAAAGGATTCTGTTTATGAAGTTTAGGACAGGGTTGACCACCGAGCTAGCACAAAAAAAACAGGGTCAAAAGTACAAAAATGGCATACATACGTCCAAACATATAAACAAATATCCCGATATTCAATTATGTTACTCCTGATAGTGTCCCGCTCAGTCGCAAATATTATTATAACTACAGCACACAGTAGCATTTAACGTACAAACTGCTACAAATTAGAAGAGCATAGCACGAAGTATTTATCCATTGTTAGTATCCTCTTGGCCTATTTTCTTGTCCACTTTTTCTCACGTCCTTTTCTTGATCCATGTGTATTCACGACTTCACACCACGAACAACACCGTCGTCATTGTTATTGATGATACTTTACCAACTCGTCTCGCAATTATTCATGATACCTGCACCGTTGTTGTTGATGTTGTCTCACTTACTTAATGACCCATTGTATTCATTACTGCACACACACCAACATCGGCGGTACTGACGATGCTTTGCCGACCCATTGCTGACGATCCTTGGACCCTTTACCGATACAACACATGCACTATTCATGAATACACACTATTGTCATTATTGACACACAAGTGTTTTCTTATATAGATGATAATAATCACTATAATAAAAATAATAATAATAATAATAAAGAAGCACCAATGGTGTGAACTCTCAGCACCACCATACACTAGATATCTATTACAAATATCATTTCTCAGACTAATTTATTATTTGCTATAGTCCATCAGGTATCAATATATAGTACATTCATGCATTACAAAATGGTAGATGTGAGCTGTAGGAGAAGCTAAGCATATACAACGGACTAACCAATAGCTTCAATGTGAAACTCCAATTCCATCACTCAGTGAACTACCCAGCATAAAGCAAACACTACACAATGGGCAGCAAGACCTTATTTGCTCATGTGATTTTATGACTTGATGATAGGGTGCATCACCCACAAATTGGCCCAAAGTAACAAATAAGAAGACTTTGCCATATAGTTGCAGAGTAACTGGATATCAATTATATCACTCTCCTAAATTGCCTGCGGGCAATACATAACTTTGTACCACAAAAAAATGTTTAAACTGCGAAGCACAGAAGAATTTAGAATTTTACAAAATGAGGGAGATGCACAAATTAAAAAAAAACATAGCATAAAATGATTTGTTATGTATTTTCAGCTATGAAGGAAAATTGTTGTTGTTTTTTTGTTTTTGTTTTTTTGTTGTTGTTGTTTTACTCGTATGAAGCTTGCTTTGCAAAAGATTACTCAATTCCCGTCTAAAGCAAACTGAAGTGGAGAATATTGATTGGAGTTACATCTTGTCGTGTGAACCTCACTGGATATCATAGTCCGGCAGAATAAGGAGCTTTTTTGGTCGAAGTTTGCAACAAAGTATTAAGTGAGGCAATTGAAAAGGTAGCCAAGAAGATTAAAGTGAAACTGATAGGAATATTATTATTGTCATCATGTTGACATTCTTTGCATGACAACATGTTTGTATGTAAGCCTTCAAATCTGCTTTCATTTTCAAAGTATTGTCCAAAGTCAGCTACAGCAATATTTACCAATAGTGACAATCCTAGCTACTCTTCTTCAATTAGCATTGGCATTGTCACTCAGAGATTCAAAAGAATTTATCAGTTTTTATATGATATTGGGTGAGTTATATTGGGGTGACCTGTTCTTATGCTGATCTTTTACATTTTAAGAAATTGGCTACAAATGCTAACATGGATCCTATTGGATTGAAGTCTGAATGCACCAAATTAGTTCATTGACTAAAAATAACACATACAATTTGACTCTGAATGCCAGAAAGTGATTCTACACCCTAGAAGTCCCTATGCTTGAGTTATTACACATAAGTCTGAAATATGTTGGTGGTCCAGCTTTAATTTTTGCAGGTGTGAAATAAAATATTCACAATTTCGCACAGAGTTTCTCACTGCTGACAGATGTACAGCAAGTGATTTTATTGGCGAGCGAGCGAGACACTATCAGGGGTAACACAATTGAAAATCGGGGATGTTTGTTTGTTTATATATGTGTTTGGACGTACGTATGTCATTTTGTACTTTGACCCTCACGTTTTTGTGTTTGCTAGGAGGTCAATCCCGTCCCATATTCCACTAAACAGAATACTTTGATTTATCAATCTTTACCCGTATCATTCAAAGAAATTGAATTGTTTACCACTTTGAATTCTTTTGCGGGTGCAGTTAAAAGTTACAAACTTACCAGAGTTCATTTTTTATTCTAATTAGTGGCAGTATACGCCCTAAGCAACAGTGTTGTTCCATACCTGAATATCCATAGTCCAATAGTCTAAGCACGAAGGTAAGTCTTGTGTTGATTGTTCAGTAAACATGTATGTATGTGTGTGAAAGTGTAGTGTGTTACAGCTCTGCTTATAAAGAATAGCACAACTAAATGTTTTAGTAGCAAATATTATATTGGCTGCCTTTACACAGCTTTTTCGGCTACTACGGTAGTAAGCATGTCTTAATAGGTTTGGTTGTAACTTCTAAGAAATGCCTGTTGTTTTTGTTTTGTTTTGTTCCTAAGTCAAACAGTTGCTGTGAGTGGTTACTATGGCATTGAAACCCCTTTACCATATGTACTTAATTTAAAATCAACCGTTTTTAGTCGCCGGAGTGTTATTAAGTAACCTAACTAGGGGGGCTCACTCGCCATTTGTGCTCAAGCACACCACTAGTGTAACTTAATTGCCATGTGCACAACAGCTACAAGCCATAAACAATGCTATATACCTGACTGCGAGGTATGGCTCACATTCTGCCACATTAATAGCTCGATCACCACTCATGTTCCTGACTGAAAGCACACAAACTGAATGAAGTGCACTTGTGGTCGGTAATTTAGAGTGACCCTGGCTGCAATAACTACGTTGGACATGTTTCCTCCCACAAACAATAACATCCTGTCATTCGTGGGACTTTTACACTGTTAGAAATGGTAACTATGGTGTAAAATAGTCAAAACTGTAACGACTCTCAGAATTATCACTAGATAACTGCCCTCCCCCTTGGGCGAAGTTAGAGAGATAGGGACGTGTATCAGAGATAGTCCCTCAAACTCATGGTTTAACTAGTCGTCACTCTGAGTAAGGTCGTGCCTAATTCATTCGTTAATTGTTTGTAGTCTCCAATCAGAGCGTGAGGGACAGACTAATATACTAACAGACCTTGTATTTAGCTATTATGGCCTCCTCACGTTGTTTGTAGGATTATATCAACAAATTAGTGGACAGTCTCACCCTTTACCGAAATATTTATTAATCTAATGCATTGCAGGAGCCCATACTCTACTTGCAGATGCACTTTTTGCAAGTCCATAAAATTGCTATGTTTTAATGTGGGCATAAAGGCAGCGTAAGTCTTATAATGTGAGGAGTCCTCATAGGATAGGTGTGGGATAGATACATAATCCTACAGTATGGGATATGTAAGAAATGTCATTTTTAGCCTGGTGAGCTAAATTGTGCCTTTTCATTTAAAATACATTTGAGCCTTTTTCTTTGAAGTGTTTGTATTATCTATTAACTAGTGGTGTGCTTCAGCACAAATGGCAAGCGAGCTAGTCTTGGGACATGTCTATGAGTTACAGCACTTGGCATAATTTCAATAGTTGTTGAAATTGAAATGTGCTAACTTGACTTACACATTCAATGACGACGAGCGAAATAGTGCTGTTGGGTCCGCTATGCTTTTATAAAAGGTTCAGGCATTTAGGTCTGCTCCAATGATAACTTGTTTCCAGACCTGCAACTCATTGTTCAGCAGATCCATTTCATTATTTTATCAAAACGCTTTACTAACTGACGTCATTAGTGGTGCGGGCGTAAAAAGGGGTCACCATGTACCATATAAATAAGCAAAAAATAATAAGTATACACCACAGAATCTCAATTGTATTAGCCTTATAAGTGTCTCACTTGCTTCGCTCGATAATTAATATTAGCTAGTGAATAGCACGATGCAAGTAATAAACAGAAAACTGTCTAGTTTTGTAACGATTAGTTAATGTACACAGCAATTATAATATACTTTCATTTCCAGATAGTGATCACACACACACAGACAAGGTACAGATCGTTGGTCCAAAACATACACACAGAACCGTTAGCATGAATCACGTGACTTGAATGACAATGATTAATGATTTGTGCATAATGTAATATCGTCACATCTTTCCTTTCATACAAAGAAACAACAACAAAAAAAAAAAGACAATTTGTTACGAAATGACTTGAACTACAGGAATTGTAGATCCACACACGTTAGGTTGAAACTGTCTAGTCATACCTCCGGTTACCCAAATAGTCGGGGCGCTTTCCACAGGTACTCCTATTAGACCTCCGTGGCTCATCCCAGTCTGTTGATGTAGGAGTTCCGCTTGTTCTGAATTTATTCTTGGCTTCTGTGGTTTGCCCAGTGCTAGTGAAGGTGCTTCATATCGGGGAGTATTATTATGTTGGGGAGTTGACGCTTCCTCTGAAGAAGTCTCACTCTCCACTGGTGGGGATGACTCTGGGTTTTTTGTCTTAATGTTGTCCTCCGCTTCCGGCATGTCCTCTTCTCTTGTATCCTTTGACTTGATGAGATGTCGACGATTGCGTACAAATGTACGGTTACCCATTTTCACTACATAACTTCGAGGGCCCACTAATCCTGCACACACTCCTGGACTTCCATACTTTCTCTCCGGGAAGGCGCATCCTCACTGTGTCTCCTGGTACCAAGGGTTTCAGTGGTCTGGTGTGGCGATCATAGTAGTGCTGTTGACGCTGCTTCTGCCTGTTGATTGCTTCAGCACTCTCTTCCGTAGGGTATTCCGGAGCTAATCACTTCCCGTGTGTAGGAAGGAAAGTCTTGCAATGGCGACCTAGAAACCGCTGGGCTGGGCTCGATCCTAAACCCTCGGTGGGTGTATTCCGCCAGTCTAGCAGAGCCATAAACTCAGAACTATTGTTCTTTTTGCACTTTGAAAACAGCCGCTTTACTGTCTTGACCGCGTTTTCTGCCTTCCCGTTTGACTGCAGATAGTGTGGAGAGGAAGTGATATGCTCAAAACCCCATTTCCGGGCGAATGTTGCAAACTCATCAGACGCAAACTGTGGTCCATTGTGACTCCGAGACCAATACATCAGGAATCCCATACCTAGCAAACATCACTTTGAGAGCTTTGCTGACAGTACTAGTGGTAGCCCGATGGAGGTGTTCCACCTCAATGAAGTTGCTGTAGTAATCGCTGACTACAAGTAGGATTCTGCCTTCATGGTCACAGAGATCTGTTCCGAGCTTCGACCAGGGTCGCGCAGCAAATCCATGCTGACTTATTGGCTCTTTTGTAGGTGTGTTACGATATGCCATACAAACATCACACTTTGAGATGAATTCTTTTAGCTCTGATGACATGCGAGGCCAATACATTGTTTCCCGGGCTCTTCTGATGCATCCTTCTATGCCTATGTGAGAGGCATGTGCGTGTGACATCATTTCCCTCCTCATTGCAGCAGGAATCACAAGCTGTTGCCCCTTAAATATTAGGCTGTCCTGTAATGTTAGCTCATCTCTGATCAAAATAGGGATACAAGCTCTCTGCTATTCCTGATTTTGTGGCTGGCCAGCCTTTCCTCACCGTGTCCCTTAGCATACTCATGATTGGGTCTTCTGCCGCAACATCTTGGATCCGTTGTATCTGAGCTGTAGGCAACGCTAATGAAACTGTCTGATCCATTTCCTCTAATTCTTGTGAAAGGTCACACTGGTTCACACTGGTAAGTGGTGCCCGGCTGAGAGTGTCTGCTAGAACCATTTCTTTCCCCTTCTTGTATTTCACATTGAGACAAAACTTCTGTAATCGAAGCAGCATACGCTGTAACCGGCTAGGAGCCTTGTGGAGTGGTTTCTGTACGATTGGTTGATGGTCGGTTTCTATATGGACCAAATCTCGTCCATATGTATATACTTCGAAATGCTCACACCCAAACACTATAGCGAGTAGCTCTTTCTCAATCTGTGCATAACGTGCTTCCACTGGTGTTAGTGCTCTGGAGGCATATGCCACAGGCTGACCCTTCTGTATTAGGGCAGCTCTGAGGCCAGATGGTGATGCGTCACATTGGATGGTGAGTTCTTCTTGGGCATCGTAGTATCGCAGAACAGGTGTACCTGTGACTGCTTTCTTCAGACGGTGTAATGCCTGCTGCTGTAAGGTTTCCCAACACCACGGTACATCCTTCTTGTTTAGCTCTCGAATTGGCTTTGTCAAATCTGCTAAATGAGGCAGGAATTTGCTGAGATATTGAGCAAGGCCTAGTAACCGTTGCACTGCTGCCACATCCTCTGGGGGTGGCATATCGAGGATGGCTTGGACTTTGTTTGGATCAACACTGAGTCCTTCTGAGGTCACCACATGGCCAATGAAAGGCACTTCTTTCAGTCTGAGTCTCACTTTCCGGTCATTCAGCTTTAGGTTTCTTTCCTTGCATCGCTGAAGATTAGCCTCCAGATTTGTATCATGATCTCTTGCAGCTTCCTCCTCTGTATTCCCAAAACCAACAACAATGAGGTCATCTGCCACAACTTTGACTCCTTTAAGGCCCTCAATGGTTTCACACATCCGTCGTTGGAACACTTCTGGAGCAGAACTGATGCCAAAAGGCATTCGTTTCCAACGATATCTACCGAAAGGGGTGTTGAATGTGGTCAGGTATGATGACTCTTCCTCAAGCTTGATATGCCAAAATCCATTCCGAGCATCTAGAACTGAAAACAGTTTAGCTCCATTTAGACGGGTAGCCACTTCTTCAATGATAGGTAGCTGGTAATGCTCCCGCTGTATGACCTCATTCAGTTCCTTGGGGTCCAAACAGATGCGAATTCTTCCGTCCGGCTTTTGTACCACCACCATTGAGCTAACCTACTCTGTTGGTCGGGTTACTGGAGCAAGCACATCTTGCTTCACAAGGTCCTCCAGTGTATTCTGAAGGTTCTCTCTGTAGGCCACTGGAACTCGCCTAGGAGCATGCTGTACTGGCTTTGCTTGGGGGTCTATGCGAATCCAATATTCACCTTCCAACACGCCCACTTCCTCTGTGAACACACATGGATATTTTTTAACTCGCTGTTCCTTTGTTATAGGAAAACTTGTTTCTCTGCCAACCGTATACACTTCTGCATTCTTGACACTGGGTTTCTTAAGCTGGTCATTATCCAAATAAGTGACTATCCTCATACCCAAACAAGCCTTCCGTCCTAACAATGGCCGTGTTCCGTGCTGGTCCATCAGCTGAAAGTCTAAGCGACACTTAAAATCACCGCGACGCACCTTGAGTAGCACCCTGCCAATCACTTGGATCTCAGCCCCTCCATATGCTGTGATCCTCTGACTCGCTGACTTAACCTGTGATAAATTGTAATCCTTAGTGGCCTTCTTGTACAGGTCTATCGGCACTACGTTGCATTGCGCACATGTGTCCACTTGGAACCTTAGGTAGTTGCCACTGTCCAACTGTCAAGTAACACACTGCGAGTCATCCACACCTCATCCTGCTGTAGCTGCTTGAAAGACTTCTTCTTCGTCCTCCTCTCCAACTGCCCTGACCTGCTGAACTCTTCTGTACCGACACTTTATTGCAAAATGATTGGGCATTCTGCATTTGTTGCACAGCTTTCCATAAGCAAAACACAAATTCACGTTTGCTAAAGTCATGTTTCCTCCCACAGTTTCGACATTCACGATACTGGGCTGTGCTGGGTAGTTCCTTGTTGGCTGTCCTGTCTTTGGAAGGGTCTACAAGGTTGATTGTCCCGAGCGTTTCTTCTACCATTTTCATCTGTGTGGAGGTGGCCTCATGTGAACGGCAAATGTCATCAGTATCAGCAAGAGTCAAGTTGGCTTTGCGAAGAAGTTTTTCTCGAGCCTGCTGATCCTTAATGCCAAACACAAGCCTATCCCGTAAGATTTCATCAGGAGTGATGGTCTCAAAATTACAGCCTTCTGCTAATTTGAGTAGGGCAGTTCTGAAATGGTCATACGACTCCCCAGGCTCTTGCATTCGTTGGTTGAAACGATATCCCTCGAAAGGTACATTACGTCTAGGCTGACAGTACTGCTCTAACTTCTCTAGTACCTTATTTATCCTTGACTCGTCCCCAGCCGTTGTTCAGGTGAATGTAGCAAACACCTCTCGGGCTTCCTCTCCAATGACGGTAAGTAGCATTGCAACCTGAACCTCCTCTGCCTTTTCGTTGAGTCCAGTGGCTAGCGAGTAATTGGTCCAAGCTCGCTTGAACCGTTTCCACTTTTCGGCTGCTTGAGCGTCGTGAATCTCAAGCGGTTGCGGTACTGGAAGAAGACACTGACTCGTAGCCTTCCCACCGCTGCCACCATGTAACGATTAGTTAATGTTCACAGCAATTATAATATACTTTCATTTCCAGATAGTGATCACATGCACAGACAAGGTACAGATCACAGATCGTTGGTCCAAACATACACACAGAACCGTTAGCATGAATCACGTGACTTGAATGACAATGATTAATGATTTGTGCATAATGTAATATCGTCACAAGTTTTAGATGAAATTGGTTTGTTAAACTCTGAATTGATAATAGTAATTTGTATTACACCCGTATACATAAGCTATATTCTTTTTAATAATAGTTTACCGGTATGGTATATTAAGGCAAACAATAACTGATTTGTGAACTGACACCTCTTGGTTTTAAAGTTTTCTTAGTTCAGAGGTTTTACTCTAATTGTCCCTGCCCTTTCCTTCTATATTGCATAATGTAAATAATATTCACCCTGTGTTCAGGTTCTGGTATGAGCTGGGCATGGAGGTGTGCTGGGAGAGACTCATATCTGCTCTGGAAGTGGTTGGTGAAGGAGATTGTGCTGGTGTCCTCATCCAGCAATACTTGAGAGATTAGATCTGTTGGAATAGCTATAACTGTATGGACACACAAATTGATGGCACAATTCACTTTTTTTTTTCCCTTTTCATTTTAATAAAGCAGCCAGAACATACACTTGTAGAGCGATTTTGAACGGCTTCAATGCCATTATCATAATGTATTTATTCGTGACTATAATTCATTAGCCTGTGAAGATTATTTCAATACATTGGAATAATTATTATAGTGTGGACTTCATCTGTACCAAAATCCATATAAAAAAATTTTTTTTTTAATTTTTCAACAAAAATTTCTAAATGGTGATTATGCAAATTATTAAGTATAAAAGTGGCAATAAATGATTCAAATGAATAAGGACGCATAGAATTCATCCAGCACAAATAATAACTCATGCTGTATGGGTGAAACAGTTTCCAGACTACTACCTAGTATAATTTCCTGTGCTGACTGGAGGAAGTTGCTGTGCATTTCCATACAATGAAGGAGGCATGTATTGATTGTAGCCGCCTCCAGGGGCTAGTGCTTGTCCAGGGGGTGGGAAAGCCCCCTGGCCAGGAGTGTTCATGCGCACCACGGAGGAACTGATAGATTGTGTGGGGATGGTTGCTGTGTATGGATATGAGTACACAGCTGGCATGCCGGAGAGGAGAGACAGGCTGGGGGTGTTACACCCAATGGGATGGGCTAGAGGAACCGATGGATTATTCGAACTGTGAGGCAGATTAATGACTCCTGCTCCTCCTCCTGCACCACTGCTTCCGTGGCCCAGCCCCCCTCCTTGGAGACCAACCCCACTCATATTGAACGAGGATGGATTGACGATGGACAGAGAGGGCGTGTTCAATGCTCCTCCGGTGCCAAGCAAACCTGATCCACCCGATGACGAACTGGATGCCGCGGTTGCCGGGATGCGAGATTGAATAACGTTTCCGTTGGTGGTACGACTGGAGACTCCAGTGGTGCCAGCCAAAACTTGAGACCGACCCATTCCTCTGATGTCGGTATCAACTGAGTTGGGGTTGGGAGGGAGGGAGGACGTGGAAAGAGTCTGGGGTTGCAAGTGAGGCGCGAAGTGGCCCATCATGGAGGATAAGGCAAAACTGCCGATATGCCCCTGAAAAGGTACAGACAGTGGGTTTCCAGTTTGGGAGTGAGTAAGGATGGACGCTTGTGCGGTATGAGGTAAAGGGACTTTAGACGGTGACAGGTCTACCGGTTGCTGCTGTTGCTGAAGTATTCCTCCAGACACGTCATCTTCTCTGCTCATATTGTTTGACAAGTTCTGATGACTCAAACTCCTCCCACTGGTAATATCGGGAGACGTCAGCGGATCCTGACTTCTACCCGAACCCACCAAATGCATGGGCAGCCTTTGTTCATGTTGTTGCCCGGGTACAACGTCATCCTGTGGGCTCAACAAATCCTGGTTGCCAAACATGTCTCGCTTGCAATGATGGTGCTGTTGTTGTTGTTGTTGTTGTTGTTGCCGGTTGACTGTGGGGAGTGGCTTGACACTCCCTCTCGGAGGCACAATGGTCGGCCTCTGTTGTGCTGCATGCATTCCCTGCAACTGGGGCTCCATCGGCATGGGCATCCCGTGAGCGCCACTCCCACCCCCCGGCATACCATGAGTGCCACTCCCACCTCCCGTCATCATTATATCAGAGTCCTGGAGGCAGTGAAGAGCCTGGGATATCGATTCTGCCGTGGACGTAGAACTCGGGAAATCTACCTTTGGTACCTCACCGTCTGATATTCTGCCGATCAATTTAGACTTCTTGACCGGTTCATTAGTGGACTGGGACATCTCGCGCCTTCCTTGACGTCTCTCTTTGCGGGCCATGCCCGTCAGAGGAGCAGGGTCTAATGAGGTGTGGTCTCTCGCACGATCATACGTGGCACAACTTTCTGCTGGAAATTGAGAGAAGTTTTGTGAACTAGTAGAAGGAACTTGTGGACACGCCATAGCCATGTCTTCCTCCATGCCAGACTCACATGTGTCACCTTCTGCAGGGAAACAGATAGTATACAATAACACTAATATTATTAGCACACTCACTACTGCAGTATGTATTTCTACTTCACAATTTGTTTCTCAACTTTCTTACATTTAATATACGTATTCTCTCTCTTTCACAGGCTGGCTTTCACCAAGGATCACCATAGGCCTAGGACCACTTGCTTAACACACAAGCACTCTAACTGCTGAACTACGATCACCAATTGGCAACATACTAACTTGGACTGATGCATACATGAAACTATTCCAAACAAGACTTCTGTGTAACAGTCATATGCTAAGATTAATCTTAACACGTGCAGAATGTGTGTACTGAGGAATTTCAAACAGAGCGGAATGACCAGTTATATAAGGTGTGAAATTTACTTATTTATTATTTTATTTTTTTAGCTAGGGAATTCACTTTAGATACCAATCTATTCACAGTGGTAGAGAGCAGCCACAATGACAAAGTTTTAAATAGAAACCATTTAATCTGGGGTTTTTTTATGAATACTTTGTAGGATGGCCCTAATGTCAACCACATACTACTTACACATAGGGTGATTCATGATTTAATATTTATCAATACTTTCATATGATGCATGTCCATACTTCATCATCCTAGTTGTGTGTGTGTGTGTGTGTGTGTGTGTGTGTTCACCTTGTCTGAGGTTGTTGATTCTGTCCATGTGTCTGTCCTTCTCTTCCTTCTCCCTCATTGTCTCTATGGTGTGCAGAATGTAGTCATCCACCAACATGTGCAGCAGATGGAACGTACCTGTAACATGCATGTGGCAATGGCATATGACTAAGAGGTCATATACATACATATGTACATACATACAGTACAGTACATATGTACATACAGTACAGTACAGTACATACAGTACAGTACATATGTACATACATACAGTACAGTACATATCAGTGATTCATGCAGAACTTTATTGCTGAGGGGGGCAGGGATTTTATGGAGTCACCAAAAACAATTTAGCCACATGGAATTGAAGTCACAACTATGAAAGAGATTGTCAGATGAAAACTTAGACAAACTATTATGAATCGCTATTGAAGGACCAGAACGAGAGAAGTGTTAATTTTGAAGAAGTGTTGGGACATCATTAAACAAACTAACCGTAGATTAAAGCTACTTTACTGATCATTAATTTTTTGAAAAATTCAGCTCGAGTAAAAAAAAATTTAGAGGGGGGGAAATCCCAGGGCTCCCATAGTCTGTATGAAACCCTATATATGTACAGTAAATAAATGTGTTTGGTGTGAAGATGTTTCTGTAAAAAAAAAAAGGACAACAAAATCTCCCTCTACTAAAAACTACCTAACAAATAAATAAATAAATAAATAATTTTTTTGCAATTCTCATTAACATTAGACTCCCTCTCTCATTACATGTCTGTCTCGCTGATATTGCTATTATAATTACAATAAGTAACATTGGTATAATATTTCTTCCTGAGAGAGAATTGCATTCCATCTACCAGGATACACTCTGGAGTGAAGCCATGCCTAACAACAGGCACCTATGAAACCATGACACCTTTAACTAATTCTACCTGATACATCTGCCACCACTACACAAGAACTGGGGCAGCCTACGCCATGTGTACTGATTTCTTGCCAACCCATGCATATTGTACTGTCTCACATTCTTACTTACCAAAGCTAGGAGCACTCATAAGTGTGAAGTCTCGCACCACTTTAGAAGTGAAGAACTTCCACGTGAGCAGGAACACTTTGCCTGCTGTGGTCCTAGACCCTTTACCAATATCCTACACAACAAAAACTAACAAATAAACTACTGCTTATGCAATACTTCAGACCAAAAGAACACTGTGACTTAATTTCCACTAAAGCAGACTTGACATCATTTTAACAATAATAATTATGATGTAACAAGCTTCAGATAATAACCCCAATACCAAATAAATTCCCTTTACTGAGGCTGCACGGCTGAGTGGCTATGGGACCACTCCATGGTAACCAAGTGATATGCCTGGAGCTGTATCTTCCTTGACCGCAACTAATAACCTCCTCCTCTAACAACTCCTAGTTATTCCTCAGACCTAGTGAGTTCAAACCGGAATCTAACGGCAGTGCCAGGCACCACAGAAGAACTTAGGCGCCACGACCATTATATCACAGCTTTAATCAGAGCTAAGTATTTACAAGACCTGATTAATGAAGGCAGATTCCTGCATTTTCTTAAACCTAGTATATTCTAATGTATGTATAATACACTCAACGCAAATTCTTCAATCAAACGTTTGAACTAACTGCACGTAAGGATCAACTTCTAATCTGGCATGAAGGCAGAAGGTCCATTGGCACTTATACACCAGACACATGATCCAAGTGCTAAATGAATTCACTGGCAGACCTCATTGGCATACAAGTGCGACATACCCATGTGATTGCTATGCCGCCACCTAGGATACACAATTTTGGAAATTACCCATTTCTCACCTTGAGGCAGTTGTCCATGATGGAATCGATCCAGAGCGCGAAATCTTCAATGGAGCACTTTTCATATGAGAACATGCAAGAGAAATCCTCCAGGACTGCAAGAATAGAAATACACCATACACCGTAGCTTAAAGAGTAAGACAGAAAAGAGGCGGAAGGGTGTAAATTGGGATTGTCTGGTCCATGCTAGGGGAGGAAAAGGTGTGTTTAGAAATTTAAACTTTTGTAGATTCACAATATTTATCATTGCACCACATTTTTCACATTGTAAATATATTTGGGTTTCACTGGTAGTCATTCTCTATAAAGAACACACTTAGATTACAGCCCAAATTAATCCATGCCATCATCATCAAGTGCAAAATAGTGTTTGTAGAAATAAAGCCACTAGCTATATCAAGAGCATGACATATGTAACTACTTGGAATTATGATTGGTCAATGGAAACAAATTATGGTTCAACCAACAGCCTACCTAGGCAATAGATTTTACTACTACTATGTGTATGACCCATTATTTTACAGCTTATGTGCACCAAGTATTTTCCCAAGTACTTACAATTGGGTACCATGTCCAGATAGTGCTGAGGCACTCCCATGGGTTGGATAGTGTACAGAGTCTGTGCAAACACATTCTGCAAGTTGAGTCCTGACCAGTCGCTTTCCAACTGCTCCAGAGTGTCTTCTCCCTTGAATGCATTCCTAGCTGCCTGGAAGTGGAAGAAGGAGAAGGAAGAGAGGAGATTGAAGGTAAGTGTGGATTCACTTTTTTTAATTTTTATTAATGTACACAATGAAACTTACAACAACAATAATCACAATAGCAACAAAATCTACAAAGGCAACAACAACATCAGGCGCAACAACAATATCGGAAACAACAGCATCAATTACCACCAATTAATAGAGGGGAAGTAAAACAACATCCACAATAAGAACAACAAAAACAACACAGGAACAACAAACGTCAATATTAGCCACCATAAACAACACAGTAACAACAAACGTCAATATCAGCCACCATAAACAGGATTCAAAGATGCTCAAATAAGGTTAAAAAGAAAGATAAATACATGAACTATTCAATAAACCAGGAGCATTGCAATCTGGGACACTGAAACTACAGAAAACAAATTGGTGGTTCCTGGCTTGGCTCTAATAGTACAGCATATCGTGACATCACCTACAATCCTTACGCAATTTTAGTTTCTCTGCCAACGGAACCAAGCAACAGCTCTTGACAACCACTTACTGCCCATGTGCATCTTATTAGCACCTCTTTGCACCAGCATTATCTCACAGACAGGCTATGTGGACCATAGGAACTGAAATATCTGGGACACAACTACACAAAGTGCACTCGCTTGCCTTGTGAGTGCCAAGCCAATAGATAGACACATTTGCATCACTACAGTCAATCATGAAGACATTCAACTTGTGCAAATGACAGATATTTAGTATTTTGTTTTTGTTTTTTTGTTTCTTGTTTATTTCTTGTGGTTGTTTCTATTTATCGTCTATACTAAGTTCCCATCCTAGCCCACTAACTTCAGCTTCACACCTTTGAAATGCAATGGACATTCATTAGATTACTGGGAATAGAATTAACTATGTAATGCATAAAAAATACCAAACCTGCTAAAAAAAAGACATAAAAAATAAAAATAAAAAAAGAAGAACAAACTCAAACATTACATTGAATTGGTCTGTAGTAAATTCACAAAATCTATTTCATTTAAGAAAACAACAACAACAACAACCCTGTATTTGATTCTCACTCCCACGTGTTGGGATAAGACTAACTTGGTCCTCCTACACTTACATCAGCAAGATGCATGAGAGATCTCTGCCTCCTGAAGCTCTTGCAAAATATATCTGCCACTGCATAAAAGAAAAAACACAAAAGCATCTAATCACTTGGGTATAATGAGCTTCACACCACTATACTGGACCAGCCTGACTTCTAGAATGGCTACATTCCAGAGGCCCTCCAGTGGTCTCCCTGGTTACTTACCCACAGTCTGATAATTGTGTTTTGTAAATGAGCAATTACCCTCCAAACATTCCAGCACATGCAAAACTCAGTGCCTTGGCAATGAATTAAACAGTCAGGCCAGTCAGCACCAATCTGGAACTAGCACAAGACAGGCTTGAACTTGACTTTTCTTTGATACCACTTGAGGGTCTGTGTGTAAGTTAATTATACAGAACAAGTTGTACCAACAGTCTAGGAGAACAGGGGGATTATTATCATTCAGTGCATAGAGGCATGGCAGGGAACAGTGGCAGCACCCCAGCTTTTTATGAAACTAGGTAGTCTGAAAAAAATTACAACTATTACCAATTCATTATTTATATAGCGGGAACAACTGCAGGACTTGAACCACATTATCAACTGTCTTTGGCTTGCCACATGCACAGACAAGTGCACTAACCACTGGCTATTCAGAAGCATTATTATTATTATTATTATTATTATTATTATTATTATTATTATTGTTATTATATTATCATTATTACTATCATTATGATTATTATTATTATCACAATTATTATTACTATTCTAATTGTTAGTAATGTATTATTATGGTTATTATTATTTCTAATACCACAACCTCCTTAGTTGAAGGTATAAGGGAGAAATAGAGCAATTGTCACAGACAAACTGAAATCAGCCATAAGCAATCAGTCAATAAAACAACTAATCCATCTAAAATTAGGGAAGGATACAGATAATTTGGTAATCTAAATTAATATTATTTGTACTCTGATAGATGATAAGCAGGCCACTAACCCTACCCAGGGACCCCTCAGCCTCCAAATCCCAGAGGTCCTAACACGCAGCATGTCTGCACCAGTCCAGAAGCTCAGTGTGCCTGGTCTCTATTGTGGTCAGAATTAGTTGAAGAAATCATGATATCATTAAATGTTGGTCCAGCACCTACACTAGCTGTCACGTTCTAGGCAACATTGTGGTATATAATGGATACCAAAACCAAATAGGCTGATTAGCCAAGCCCCACATTCCAATATCCAACTACCAAACTTTTACTAAACTTTACGGTGGTCTAGATGTTAATTGTATAGGGTTGAGCGGTCTAGATGTTAATTGTATAGCGTTGAGTGGTCTAGGGCGTAATCTTGTAGGGGTTTAGCGGTTCATGAACTGGTTTTAGTCCAACCATACCAAAGCTATCCCTTGCTAACATCTGCATAGTATGTATCTATCCAATACCATTGAGGTTTGCAAAAAAAAAAAAAAAAAAAAAAAAAAGCCCGTAAAAGAGAAGAGTATAATGAATAAAAGAAGGCTGAGAAAAAATTATGAAATTTTAAACATTTTCTTCAATACCTTTGAATTTGATGTTAGTCAGGCATTGTGGAATGTCTTTGAGAGCAGCCTTCAGCCAGTCCTTCAGGTTGCTAGTGAATCTCTTCACCTCCTGAGCCACACTGCAGTGCATAACAGAATAAAGTATATTAGTCTTAATTTACGATTAATTTGGCTTGGTATTAATAACCCTTAAAGGGATCTTGACAGGTACAGATTAACAAGACATTTTAATTTGGTTATTAGTGCAGGGGAATACTACTATAAATTATATTATATTCAGTTGAGAAAGACCAAATAACGATAAATGACAATAACGGTGATAAGAACAAAAAAACAGCAACAACAAACAAACAAAAAACATAACATTAATATGTGCTAGCATGCATATGTATATTATTGAAGGTGGAAAGCATTTAATAACAGAGTGGAAATTGATCGTGCAATAATAATTATATATATATATTTTAAAAACAACAACACCATACCATGCTGCTCCAAACCATTCTGTTATTTTTTGTGCAAAGGAACAAAGAGATGGATAGTGAATAAAAATTATCAGTATTGTGTACCACACCCCTTCTCCCAGCTCCCAATCACCATCATCTAATTCTGCGCTGGACTAACTTGTCAGGAATGTTCTGCAGTGGTGTGGTGATGAAGACGCTGATGATGGCATTATATAGAGTCATGTCACACACGGCCACGAGATCCACCACAAGGTCTGTACTCAACACCGCCAGTAAGTGAGGAGGCATACCTTGCCAGAAGTGAAGCAGAAAATACTCCACCTAATGAGAATTATATTGATTATATCCGAATATCAAAGCCAGGGATTTAAAGGCCTTTAGGGGGCATTCCCCCATCCTGAAAATTATTGCCGCCTTCACGATGACATTTGTCACAAATTTTTTTATCAACATGGAAACGAGAAACACCCCTGAAATTTCAAAAATGTTGATATTTTGACCCCTCTCAAGTTCTAATAAATACCCTGTCGATCCGAGCTAGTAAAAATTTTGATTGAAAATCATATGATCATACTATAACGTTGCCCCAATTTTATTAAGTAAAAAGTACTAGTGACAGAGTTAGTGAAAATTACTTGAAGTGGTATAAAAAAAAGGCTGGTGTGAAGTTTTGTCACTTGCAATGTATGCAACAGTACGGTGTTGGTGTTAGTAATGATGTATGTACATTAGAATGAAGTACAGTTGGGTATAAAAGTATTTACGTGTCTCGTCAATATGCTAGAGCTACAATACACATGTACAGTATGTACTTCTTTGGCTACCTAAACATCAACTACAAGAATTCTATCAGACAATAACTTTTTTTCCCAAGATCACTATGGCAACTTTCTCATATGGTAGGCCACATATATACTGCAAGAATCTTAAAAAAAAAAAAATGTTTGAGTAAAGTGAGGCTGCTTCATGATGTGAGTTATTTACATGTTACGTATGAGGTCTTCTTAATAATATACAAGTTTGGTTGAGGGTATTTTGGGGCTATACTTTTTTTTTTACAGCTCTGTATTCATTAATGTACTCTTTTCTATTGTTGCACAGGAGATTGGAAGCATTAGCACTTTAATTTTCCTACTCATCAACAGTAAGGCTTTGCAGCTGAGTACAGACAGAGTGATTACTTTGCTGTTTAAGGATTCGGAATTCTGCCGAATTCTGGATTACCAGACAGTGAGGAAGAAGTACAACAGACAATTATGTCTTAATGGAGCACCAGTGGCAGTTACTTCTGAGGAAGTGGACGATACTGGACAGACTTGAGACGATAGCACTTATAGTGATCACAATATTCAGGAAAATCTATAGCTATTTCAAGCAATCTGATTAGTCTGTGAATCTATTCAAGTAGATACATGCTCTGTGGCATTTAGAAATTGAGTAAATTGGATGCCTGTTGCTATGCTCTAGGCACTATAGTAACAATTTTGTTTTTTTCCTTTAGGTTTTTGCCATTGCTACGTTCTAAAACAGTTTAGCTTTGGGTATCATGAATCGGCAACATTTAGAAATCCTTGGCCTACATAGCGACCTCATTACACTCAGACACTAGGTCGAGGCATCAGATTCCTAAACGCTGCAAATTCACTCTATTCTAATCAACTTACACACACAAGTTCTAACCTCGTCAAAGTTGGCGCGAACAACCGAGTCCAGTATACGCTGGCAGTGGGCCCTGTACATGACCATAAAGGTTTGCAGCTTCTCCTTCGGCACTGCATCTGTCTGCTTCAAGTTCTTCACATCAGGGAAGTTAGGAAGAACCACACTGGGCTTCTCTTTGGCAGCATAATAGGCATGGGGCTGTCCAAGGAGAAGATTAACATTTCAATTTTGATGAATAAAATTATAGCTGGGTAAATTTATCAACAAAAAAAAGAAGCTACAAAGTAAACCCATAGATGATCCAGTATGTAATATACATGCATGTGTATACCCTGTACATATTTCAATAAGAAAGCAGCTGCAATGCATAATGTAATTCTCACCTTCTTGGCTTCAGGCTCCTTTCTTGTTATCCTACAGAGTAAAGGACATAGCTAATGAAGGTCACCATACATAAAGCACACACTGTGCAGTACAAGTAATAATGATAACATGTCTGACAAGGAGAGGAAGCTAATAGGTGGCTCTATACAGAGGTGCAGGTTATCCCAGCCTCTCTCCTTCCTCTCCCCTCCCCCTTTCCAGACAGACTGCCTGTGACACTGGTCTTATCTATGCAGCTCACTTGACCACAAGAAGCCACAATAGTACACTGGAAAGGGAAAAGGAGATACTGTACAACTCTATAAAATTTACAGAGCAAACAACTGAGACAGAAATATGTACTGCTCAGTATTTGTATTGGCTAAAGCTACTACATATGACCACTCTTTACATTCTCCCCCACTAAATGTATGTTATGTATGTAAGCATTGGAAATGCTATTGTTATATAAGTGGAACACTACTCCATACTTACACACAGTAGTATTCCAGTATTTACGTACAAGAATAAAGAGAGATTCATAGTACATAGTTTCAGCACTAACACTATAAATATGACACATTAGAGCATAGCTGATGTAGTTTTTGTATTGTGACAGAGGAACTTTAAACTGCCTAGGTCCTTCAAAGAGGGACAAGTGTCCCCGCCTTGAGGGCAGGGACACTTAGTGTTCCGTTGTTAGGAGCAGTCGCTATGTTCTAAATTAGTCAGGCGCTGTGCAGCCGTCGTGACCTACCACTTTTAAGGTCCTTCAGGATGCTACAACCTAGGGCCTTCGGGACCCTAAAAGCGGTAGTTCCCTCCGAGGCAGTGCCTAATTATTATTTAGATCATTGCTACTGTAGTATTTGTGTTGTGACAGAGGAACTCTAAACTGCTCATTGACAAACAATTTGACTTTTAAGTGCAAGAAGAATTTCACCAGTAGCAGTTGTAAGATATAGCCAGGGAGGGGGGGGGGGGGGGGGGGGCATGTCATGTGCTTTTAGTGACATACACAGTCATGTATAAGAGCATGAAATATATAATAGTTAGGCTCAGCGGGAACTACCGTTTTTAGGTTGTAGAGTCCCTGAGCACAGTGAGGGCACTACTTAGGGCCTGAAGGACCCTAAAAATTGTAGTTCACGACGGCTGCGTAGCGCCTAACTGATTTAGAAAGTAGCGACTGTTTATAACAACGTAATCGGAAAGACACTAAGCGTAATCGGAGGGACACTAAATGTCCCTGCCCTCAAGGTGGGGACACTAAGTTAAAAGTGTCCCGCTCTGAAGGAGGTCACTTAATGCCTCTAGGTGAAAAATAATAATAATAATAATAATAATAATAATAATAACAGGTGTAGGGTATTTTTCAGAATAAAATTTCACGGAGGTCCAATCAACTTCTCTGAAACTTCAGGGTGGCTTGTCATATACATGAAATTAATGAAAATTGGGGGCAACATAGGGTCATACTATTTTCGGGAGGGGGGGACTACAGGGAGACAAAATGCCTCCCTAAATAAACCAAAAAAATCAATGCCAGTTGCAGCATAATCCTGATTTCATGATTTCTGCCAGCCAATCAGAGGCTACAACTACAGAAACTACTGACAATGGGAACAGGTACATTGTTCAGCAAAAACCACCAGAAATGCACCCCATCCCCAGCCAACCCACCCCCATCCACCCTTACCTAATCAACTTCACAACCCACTCATTCAACTCCCTCACACTCACTCTCTCTCTCATTCCGCCACTCACAACAGTACATAGTACGTAGTTTCACGTCCCACTCTCCTATGACTCCACCTACAAACACACCCACCTCCACCTGCTCCTTTCTGACTCCACCCACCCACATGCCCAATTCCCTGGGGAGGGGGGAGGGGCACTGGGAACACATGTCCCCCAATATTTTGAACCTCTTTTGTGACATGGCCTGAAATTGATGTTGTGAATGATAGGAGCCTCCTTCCTTTAACTTGGCATTTGTCATATTAAGCTCACTCTCCCCTCCCCCAATTAAGAAATTATTCCTACACCTACGCTTCCCCTGCTCCTCTCTGACTCCACCTACTTACACACACACACACACACACACACACACACACACACTCTCTTACCCCTGGTTTTGCTGTTTCTGGAGATAATCTTCTGTGAAGTACCTGGAGGTTGGCTTGATTCCTAGACCATAATAATGATACCTGACAAATAAATGAATAAATTAATACAAATATAACGGATTAAAATACATGAACAAAATTATGATATAATATAAACCTATTACTGTAATAATAATAATCAATATAATAATAATAATAGTAATAATAATAATAATAATAATAAGTAAAGTACCTAGATGTATAAGTGTCTGCCATTGTACTGGTAATTTTAAATCCAATAGGCTTTAAGTTTTTACCAAACAAAATAACAATAATGACTTTTTAAGATAGAATTTACAGGAAGTGTGCAAAAATGTCGAAAGTTCTATACGTATAGTTTTAAAATCAGTCCAGTGGGAAGAAAAGTAGTTGTGAGGGACAGTGGTTTAAAAAGCAATCTCACCCAGTATAACTCAATTTGCAAAAATAAATAAGTAACACATTGATAAAAGGCTTGTTTATATGAACAACCCAATTATTATGATTTAAACATTGAAGGGCCAATATTCTAAAGATTTCCACTTGAATGAATGACTGGAGAAAGGTTTACCAAGTGACTGACAAGGAGAACCAATACTGTCACCACATCGCACCTGGGGGACTGAAAATTAATTGCTAAAGTTAAAATGTGATCTAATTACCAAGGCGTTCTGAGCTGCTAGACCAGAATACGACCAAGGTTAGTCAAGTAGATTGCTTACTTGGATTGTCCTCTTGTTCCTAACCTCCTAGTGGTCAACTGAGGAAACTGTTGTCTAATTATCTACAAGCAAAATATTCAGCACAGGTATAAATGTAAATATATGTGACCAACTGAAACTAATGGCATTGAGCCATTTCAACCAAAATACTGCAATTCACCATCACTCTGACTCTGATTTTAAATTAATAATTTGGCTTAAAATCTTGTCAGCCAACTTAGAATACAGTACTAATTTTTGCTATTGCAAAAGTTAGTACTTTTGCAATAGCTAAAAAAATGTATAATGGGGCACAAAATAAACATGCATATTAACTAATACAAATAACTTGACCAAAAGAAGATTACAAGTCCCCGGAAAACTTCGTTGCAAAGGACTGGTAATTGACACAAGAATTCCACTATTGCTTTCAAAAAAAAAAAAAAAATCGATATGAAATATTATCCTAGCGAAGCAGTGTAAAGTTACACCAAGCGAGCAACATATTAGATAATTGGAAAAAAAATAGACCATGGATTATGCAGTCAACTGACCTTTCCAAAGCTGGCAGCATTGATGGGCTGGAGATGCTCACGGTGACTGAAGTCCACGTAATGTTCATAGATAGTGCTCCGGGGAAGACAAATGCCTTCCTCATACTGGTACGTCTCTTCCAACCTGTTCAATACACATACATACATACATATAAACAGACAAGCATACATACATGTATATGCAGTGTTTCATAGAGAGGGTTGGAAGGGGGGGGGGGGGAGGCGCCCCAGAACTCCCTTCCCCCCTCAAGCCAAAGTTTTCTCTCTCTCTCTCTCTTCTACCCGCCGCCCTCCTCCCCTTGCAGAATTTGTGGAAGCTAATAAAGTGCATTAGGAGTAGTAAGTCATGCAGAATGCAACACAGTGAACAATTTCATATATGTAGGCATCCATACAAAAAGTGTGGGTTTTAAAAGGGTGTGGCTAAGTACATGCAATTTCACCACCCCAGGAAAAAAAATGTCTGTATAAACCCTGTATATTGGTCTGACACGATGCCGCCATCAATGGTACATCTATAGACTATGTAATGACACAGTATACTGATAGCATTACATCAGTGGATAAAGCAATGATAGTGAAAGTAAACAAGTGAAGACTGGGAAAGATGTTTTCAATAATGGCACAACCAGTATAACTAAGTTTAATTTATTTATTTCATTAGAGCAGCTGTTGAGATCCATACTGAATTTCCAAGCTAGGAATTTCGAATATAATTCCAATTTCAAAGAATCACATTATTTTTCCACTATTGCAATGTTCTAGTTCCTGTTTAGACCAGGCTAGAGTAAAGTTAGTACTAATTACTACCTGGCTAGCAATAAGATGGTTCTGTATCATGCTGTAAGTCCACAATCCTTCCATTTTCTTTGTCTTCATGCAACAGAAAAATCGAGGGATTTTCGCAAAAACGATCCTAGCAATTGTAGTGTGCACCATCTTACCATTACTGTTCGAGTGCTGGGAGACATCACCATTAACAATGGTTGAGATTAACCAATTAACTTATGTCTCAAAATGTGAAACAGAGGAATTTGGGTACAATGACAAGGAGATCGTGTACCACTGGAGACCCACTTGTTGTGGCACAGTTTCAAGCAACTTCAAATATCCTTTCTTGTTGCCATACGCTTAGGGCAACCAAAATGTTGCTGTTGTTGTTGTTTTAGCAGTTATTGTAAACACAATGAAAGAACTTAACACAACAATGGAACTACGATCGCTCACTCCCCATTGCAACTAAACCACGAGAGTGCCAATTGGAAATTAACTCTAGGGATTGCTGACTAATTAGGTGCGAATTGAATTCTTACCAGGTGACGATAGATTGAGTAGAGTGAGGCTTCAAGGAGTTACTTCCTCCTCCTTCATAAACATCTATATCTAAAAAATGAAGAAAAAAAGCAATGGCAAAAAAATTATACCCAATTGTTTAGAGTACTCTACTACCAATTTTGTATTGACTATTTTTGTACTTTAAGGAAGATAGAGAGATAAAAACACTAAGGAAAGTTACTAGGATTGAGGGCAGTTTCTTGGAATTGCTTACTTACAACCTGATTGAATGACAACCACTAGTGAATGGGAAAAGTAAATACAGTACTACAATTCTGGAACACTATGGATTCCTTCCTCCATAATTGACAACCACAAGCTTCGTTTGATTATTAATACTTCCACTTCAAATTCTAATGATAAATAAGTGCAGTCCAATCTCACATAAAACAATAAACTCCCCAAATACTGCAGCTATGCAGTATCTCTCATTACTGCAAGGATAGTTCTCATGAAGTATGGAATGCACTGCTAACAAAAGATAACCCTTGATGAGTTGTTTTAGCCATGGCATGGGTCACTGCTCTGTTGGCAAGCAAAACAAGCAATATAATGAGAAAGATGTGATTGTTCAGTGGGCTATTGACAAACTCTACCAAATGCACAGGCTGTTAAAGGGGGGAAACCCTCCTCGTTAATAATACTCCTCATCATTCGAGTTGTTTATGGTACATGTACATACAATAATAGACTGTGTGTTATAAATACAGTACAAGTTCTTCATAACTTTCAAATTTCCACTTTGAGTAATAAATGTGGATTCAAGACGAAAATACACAGGGGAAGTCATTCAAATGTTTACAAGTAATTCAGTATGAGGTTAATTGCAAAAAGTGCAGTAAAGCTCCATACCTTATGCAGATATTATAGAGGACTTGTACATTGGATCTTTGTAAATTAAACACGGCCTTTTTCACATATGTACAAATAAAAGTAAAATCCTCATACATACAAATAGTTTCCTCAACTTGTGTGATACAGTGCCTAGATCCAAAGACACGAAAATACAAACTATGTATGAATCTAATCCTTGTAAGTTATATTAGAGTGAGACTAGTTGTTGGGAACTGATACCACCTCAGGATATAGTATTAACACATCCGGAGGAGGGGGAGGGGAGAGGGAAAGGGTTTGCTATGTATTTAATGGTAGTTTTAACAAAAGTAAACTAAAGTATTTTCTATTACAATTACAGTAATAAAATAGGTAATGGCAATTTAAATTTAGTTATCTAACCTTGTGAACTATTCAGATCTTATTTCTACAACAACAACAAAAAAACATCACCACGATCATCCACCTCAGGTAAGCCAACATAGAAAAACCTTGAAAATTTAGCCGGAACAGTGACCATAAAATTATCTACCTCAGCCAAAATTGGCTTTAAAAATTGTGGTTAACCATAGTTACAGATAGCAAGGGGGAAAATAATCTAGTACTAACCTGTACGGTAAGTCTGCTCCTCCAAAGTGTCCACATTGGTTGGTTGCCCGGGGTAGCAAGCCATTCCACCAAGGCATGAATACAAATACACACAATTACTCCTTTTAGCGCCACTGGCAAGCCCCCCGCGAACACCACAATACTTCACACCGTCCAATTGTTTTGTCAGCCTTCAGCGGCTGATTGAGCTGCAGGTCTCAGAGGCAACGAGGAGCTCTTGTACGAACAAATACGATTCAGAACTCTCCACTTTTTTTATATAGAACTGAACAAAATGCCAATTCAGTTGTCCCGGAAACAGTAGTCTGGGTTACGAGGATGTAAGTGAAAGAATGTGACACCAAATATGACCTGGGTGTGTATAATAATGCATAAGAGCCCTTAAATACCAACCACGCCCCAATATGACGACCTATACCTAAGAGGTAGTGTTGCTTTTGTGTTTCCCGAACTAACGTCCAATGGTCAGCGAGCTAAGCGTAAATGTTAATGGCTGCGGGTGAACGCTTTGTAGCGAAATATCCTCGAACCCCACACCTTCCTTTTAGTCCTGGTAAGCACGATTGCACATTAGGTCGACCGCCACTTTTTGGAGTATCTATGTGCAGCAGAGGAATGGCAAGTTCTTAGCAGTATTTTAGTGTAATTCTGTCTGCAGCAAGGTTTGTTTTTGCGTTAGCTATTTTAATAGAAGTGGGTTTTGTCACGTAGATAGAAATTAGTTTTTTTTTGTTGTTTAGATAATTGTGCCTGTGGCTCCATTCTGTGTAACCTGTCTGAATAGAGATTTATTTTCATGCAGAGTTTAAAAAACAACAAAACAACAACAACAACAACAACTGAAGTGCAGAGTATCAGGAAAGAGAGTTGTACCTGGCTAATGTCACCAGTTACACTTCTAATGGTGTGAGCTAAATGAATGCGCTCTACAATCAGTGAGAGCTTTGATTGTTCTGAGTAGGGAACTTTGCTCCATACTCCCCACCTGGGAGGTCATCACCTCTTCCCGCCAAAGAGATAAACTATCTTTGCTGATGCAAATATAAGGTGACAACTTTACAGGTTGCAAATCCAAGCAAGGCTGCATAGCTCATTACTCATAAGGCAGTTTCATAGCCTTGGATTTGAAACCTGGGAATTACCTTAGATTTGTACCCAATAAAGATTGTTTATTTTATCTCCTCCCCCTCCCCACCTTCCATCCCTGGTGTATTAGGAAGAAGGGAGGGGAGGAGCACCAAATCCCCCTACTGAAGTTTTTGACTGTAGAACACACTCATTTAGCACACACCATTAATATGGAGTGGTTGTCTAATGCAATTGATCCAAGATTTTTTTTTGTCTCCACTTTGCAGAATTAAAAAAAAAACACAACTTAGATGTATTTTATGTTACGTAGTTAATTATGGTCATTGGTATCCAGATAGTAGAGTTAACAGCTCACAACCCTAATCTATCCTGACTTTGCCCAAAGCCAGGCTGGCCTCGTCCCGTCACTGAGGTATGACATTGTCCTGCTTGCACTGTCCACGTGAGGCCCATGACTGCATAACCAAGTGCATGAGGCTTTAGAGGCCAGCCCCTGGTAATCACACCACTCAAGTGGTAGAAACTACTGTCTAATGTAACCATTTCAATTATCTACTAATATAATCAGGAGGAAGTCGGAGTGGATAGTGGGCCAGTTAGACTGGTCTGATGACTCTCGGACCGTTTGCACCACTCACTCAGCTAGCAGCTGCTAACTCACGCGCACTCTTGCACTTGCTCCACACGTGAGCCTGACTGCAAAATTCCTAGCATGCTCCCATCCCCCCATATATCTCATTAACCAGCCAGTGACACACACACATACACACAAAGCAAAGCAAAGCAAATTCTCTTGCAACCGCTAGCTGTTATGCACACCTGGCAGAGCCAGGATGCCTGTGCACTAAGCAGGGCTAGGAACTCGCAGGAGAACAGCCAAAGTCCCAGTCAAGGACACAACCACTACACAGCCACCACACACACACACACACACACACACACAGGGTAGCGACAGACATTTCACCCCTAGCAATACTTGGTGTCCAAGTTTTCTTGGAACCTGAGAGATCCTGCAGTAACTGCTGGTTTTAATTGCTTAAGTCTGAAAAAGTGTCTTCTTCCTGTGTAGTTGTCATGTATGTAGGCTTGTTGTTAATTCTAAATATCTAGCCCAGATCAAGGCTTAAGAAAATCTGTCATCATTTGTGATTTCAAGCCAAGTCCTTGCTTTATGGTTTATTTACCTGAGCAGCTTGTGACCTAAGCAAGTCTTACTACATAATTATAATTCTATTGTAGGACAAGATCCATTCAACTTTTCAGTGATGCAGCTGTTTTGAAGAATTGCTTTGTACTGTATAACCATTTTTACAACCAATAAATTTACACTCAAGTGTTTCTCGGCAAAGAACAAGAGAGTTAGTTTCAGTATAAATGTATTGGTTTTAAGAACGGAGAGTATTGTATGGCCACTAGCTATAGAGCTAGCAGTTATAGTATTGAACAGCTATGATGTGCTGACAATTTCCCCCCCCCTTTTTTTCAGACGGTTAAAAACTGGTAAAGAAAACTTCATATTATTAGACAGTTAAAAACTGGTAATGGTATAACATTTTCAATGCTATTAATGTATGTAAAGCCGTTAAGTTGAGGTATTCGTTCACTCTTGGATGTTGTCCAGGTGTGACATCAGATGATGTATTACTAGACTCCAAGATCTGTGCCAATCTTCCATTTGTTGAAGGAGAAGCCATCCTGACTGAAAAACTGGATGGAGGAAATTGTTCCATTTATAGAGGAAAGGTACAGTAAGTGTGTGTGTGTGTATGTGTGTGTGTGTGTATGTGTGTGTGTGTGTGTGTGTGTGTGTGTTGTGTGGTGTAGTGGTTGTGTCCTGGGCTCAGGGCTCAGGGCCCGCAGTCCTGAGTTCAAGCCCAACTCAGGCAATTTTTCCATCTGATTTCCATCTGCCTCCCACCAGCCCCACCAGTCCACCCAGCTATGATTGGGTACCTGGCATTTGCTGGGGTGCAAATTCAAGGCCTTTTCTCATGAAGCAGCAATGGTCCAGGTGGGACTTCGGGTGCCCACACCACTTGCTGTGAGGAAAGGTCTGTTCTCCTGCGAGTTCCTAGCCCGGCTCCAGGAGCTTTGCTTGCACGGCTCACAGTGCTTGCTTAGTGCACAGGCATCCTGGCTCTGCCAGGTGCGCGTGACCGCCTAGCAGCAGCAAGAGAATTTGCATTTTTTTTTTGTGTGTGTGTGTATGTGCATTTAAAATTTTCACTGACTATTAATTTAAATTAATAGTAGTTATCAATGGATCAGTGGTTCTAGTTATAAAGTGATCAGGTAGATGATAGACTGGGATGAGTTTTAGGGTTTATCCCAGTAGAAATAACCCTACCATTTCTTCTTTTTTTCTTTTTCTTTCTTCTATGTTTCTTTGATCTAGCTTCAGTAAGTTCACATGACTACCCTTTACCTGACTTAAATCCCCTTCTGAGTCATACAAGCCTGTTAACACGTCCAGGTGTATTCTCGGACTACAAGTGTAGAGGCTACTCATCCTTCCTTTGGCCCCATCAAGCAGCTGGCCTCAGAGTTCTCTTACGCCATCCCCCAACAAGTACAACTGTTCGGTGAAAACATGTTTGGTGTGCACTCATTGGAATACGATGGCCTGGACTCCTACCTGTATCTGTTTGCAGGATTGGAGCACGGCTCACAGTGGATGGCTTGGGATCGCTTGGAGGAGCTGGCTGGAGAGATATCAGTTCCTACTGTGCCTGTAGTGGCCAGAAAGAAAGTAATTGTTTCAAGTTAGTGTCATATAGTGGGACCTGTTCAGCACAATGCAATGTCCAACTCTATATGCAATGCTGTTTTATTTTGTACTGCTTAATTTTACACCAATACTTTCTTATCTGTATGTGTAGTATAAATTTCATGAGTCAGGAATGTTCAACCGCATTTACAAATGGCCATCATCAGCGTGTGAATGATGAAGCTAAGCAAATGTGGTCATTATAAAATGGTTGAAAATGATAGTGCTGTTTTTATATAGAACTAATGTCTGATTTCCTTATCACTGAAGAATTTTAACAAAATATGTATTATCTCTTACTGCTGCTGCTGTTGTTTTTGTTATATAATATAGTAGAGATGATGTTGTCTTGTATACATGTAACGTTTAAACTTCACCATGTGCTAACTTGCTTCAGTTGAGGTGTTTCCACGATGTCCTAACTAGATGCAGAAACCTGTTTATCTTTACCTTTTTTATCTTTACCTTTTCTGCTCAAAACCGAAGCAAACGATATGTCTAATAAATTTCAGTTCTATATTTTTTTTTAAAACTGTGCCGCCATGATAGGATACTTATAAGAGTATATTTAAAAAGCATAGCATTTGAATATTAGTGTTAAAGTTGGCATCCCCTATCGATTGGAAAAGCACTGATGAATATATTTTTATTTATCCTTTGTTCCTTATGTGGCTGAATTCACTTCATATATAGATGACATAAACGAGGATATATTACATATTATTATGTTACATACATGTATTGTGATCCCAGTGCTACATTATGGAGTTTGTTGTTATCATAACTTACGTACATGTGTGATTATTATTATTCTCTGTCTTTCTTGTTGTTGTTGCTGGTATTACCACATACATATGTAGTTTGGCAGTCTGCAGGAATTGGAACGGGACATAATGAGTAGAATGAAGCAATCTTCTCTCTGTGGTAAGTTAGTCAATAAGCAAAGTAAACATTAAATATGTATAGGTTATTACCACTACAAGGAGGTCGATATGGAGTTATACAACCGAGGGTCCCATACCGACCGAACGCAGAGCGGTGCAACCGACTTGTACCATGGCTCTAGCTATTGGAAACACACAAAAACTAATTTTTGATTGGATGGTTTATATTCACCTCCTAGGAGGTGGGTATGAAATATATTCACCGTGAATTGAGCATCTATTAGAACTGTTTGCACGTAGCATGGTACAAGTATGTATGCATATGGTGTGTAGCGTGATCAAGGAGTACAAAGTGCTCTTTGTAGAAGGTTCAAATAAATCTAACTGTTAACTGACACTCAAGCTATTCCATTTAAAAGTGTTGTATATTACACACACACACACAATTGGAGCATTCTGCTTCCAACTTCACTATAATATATTCCAAAGCAATCAAGAGTTTGGTCCACACAACCCATTTCATCTATATTATATTATGATACTGCCCAGGTGCCTGTAAACCAGAAGGGTTTGTCATCCGCACTTCAATAGGCTTCACGTCTGATGGCTTCTCTAACCACATGGCCAAATATGTGCGAGCTGGTCACATCCAGACAGACGAGAGCTGGAGGAGAACTTGGAAAGCAGCTAAACTAAAGACATGACTCATTCAATCAGCCATTTATATTATTTCATTTATTTTTTATTAAACAATTTCAACATGGGAGTTGATAATTAAAATTACTTTAGTGTAAGAATGTGAAAATTATTGTTGAAATAAAATTAATAAGGTATGCACTTATCTCAGAAGCAAGACTATACTAAGCTATAATTTAGTATAGTCATTACACACTGTTCCATGAGGAAGACACTACATGCTGCTCACAGTAGCAGAAGTCTGGAAAAGGGACATCAACTGTACATAAACCTACTTACTTGATGAATGGACTTCAATCTCCTAACTTGCAAAAGAAGCACACCACTCCTTAAAATGTTATTTAATTATAAATGAATGTAGCTGTAGTAAATAAAGTAAAATATAGAGATGGCGGGGATTTACAAAAGTAAAATAAATGAATAAAGTGAATGTAATGTGCATTATGGTACAATGTCAGTGCAGGAAAAAATAAAAATTTATATACTGTAACAAATTTTCAGCTTTACACTGTTCAATATACGCGTACAGAAAAAGTCGCTAGCAAAAAAAAGAAAAGAAAAAAGAATACTTGAGGGAAAGGATGATATAAGTGTTACTTGGTTGATCTATTTAGGTTCTGGAATCGCTTCAACTCTTCTACTCTGTGCATTATCTTGAGGGCGAGTCCCAACTTGACCCCAAGGCACTTGACCAGAGTCTCGTGTGTGAGCAGTAGCAGAGCAATGCCGTCCACCTCCTGAGCTTCAAACAAATCCGCGTAGTTGCAGCAGTCTGTCGTCGACTTGAAGTACTGGACCACATGATTCACAGTCCACTGGCGCACGTCTGTTGGGACATCTATGCATGGAGAGTAAGAAAAACTTAAAGAGTATGGTCTAATCAAGTCGTATCTTCGACTTCCTCTGGGTGGTTAGTTGTCCATGTTATTGAATTCTCTTGTGTTTAATAAACGTTTCCCCATATCGTATGTGTTATTGGTTATTACATTGGGTTATTTCATATTTGTGATATTCTCAGTAAATGTATGGATAAAACAGCTATATGGATATTATATATAATATGTATAATCTAATATACGCTTCTCGATTTATTTTACTTTTTTGCTCCAACTAACAAGGATTGACTCCCTACTTTGGGGGAAGATAGCACAGAATGACACAATGGGTAAGGGGTAGTCAATAGTTTTGTGGTAAGAAGGACTGAGCTACAACTATGTACAGAATATTGTAAAAATTATCCCAGACATAAATAAATAATAAACTCAAAATTCAGATATTTTGGGAAAGCATATGCTATCAATAACTCAATTAGTAAACTAGTATGTAAGTTAGTTGGGAATGCAACACCATGACAATTTTTGGTATCGTCACACACTACAACAATTTTAAGTGATTCCACTAGTCATGGAAGTCATAGTGTCAAGGTTGAGCTCCCTACTTGAGGAAGACTATATTAGTCACTTTACCTACTGTAGGTATGTCAGAATATTCAGCTTAAACACAATGCACAACAAGATTGTGTATATCAACTTCTTTTTCCTACTTTAGCCAATAATTCTAGAATTAGTATTATACACAGCGCAGGTTAATACATAATATGGTATGACCTCATTAACTTATACTGACTTGGTCACTTACTGGATGGTAGTGTTATAGTCACCGGCTCAAGAGATGTCTTGGGAGACTGAAACATACTGGTAATCAGCGGAAGGACGTTAGAAGCGGAGGTGCTGGACGAGTGTGACGTCCCGTTCTCTTTGTGCTTCAAGTTGAAGCTGACAGACTTGGAGCTCTGGGACACAGGCTTAGAGACCATCTTAGCCTTCTTGGCTGAAGAAGAAGAGATAAGCTGAACATTGGAAGATCGCTTTGCTGCAACCTTGGCCGGTGTGACCGTCTTGACAGCCGGCGCAGCTTTGGGAGGGTCCACTTGCTTGTGAGACTGAGAAATGATGTTGGCCAGGGAGCTGATCAACGAGCTTCTGGTGTTGTCGGATTCCTCGTCAACACCTTCGGCACTCATCTTCAACTCCTCTGCATTGGCGTTGAGCTTGGCACCGGGGTGAGCATTGAGCTTGGTCCCAGGCTTGGCCATGTTGATCTGCAGTTTCCTCAGCGCAAGAGGAATTGAATTGGACGGAGAGTCCATCGCCGCTGGACTAGCATCCGCAGCTTCTGTAGCAGCGCTGGCCTTGGCCACTTGGCGCGTCGGTGTTGACTGATCGGAAGTGGTTTGAGATTCCTGCAAGTTAGTCGCGCAGCGCTGACTACAGAACTGGTCGGTCTTTGCCATGGAGAGGGTGCAGTCTCTTCCGTGGTCAGGTGACCGCTTCGTTTCAAGCTTGGCGTTGAGAAGAACTGACTTCAGCAACCCCTTCGACTGCACGTGCCATAGAACATGAGACAATGTAAAGTGGTTAGCAAATGTGACAAAACTTGAAACAAAAAGAACCAAAATGAACAGGAAAAAAAAAATTCAATTTTTTAGTTGTTATTATAATATTGTAGCTGATTTAAGCAATTAAACTGACAATTCTTTGGGAGGGGGGAAATTTTCGCTTGGGATGGGAAATCTTAGGTCCCACCCCTTTGTCTATGAAACCCTGCTGTCTAAATTGTTACAAGGATAAACAGCTTACTGCTTCAGAGCGTAAAGTAGGAGTCTTCACTTCTGAGGAAGGCAAGTTAGGAGAAGAACCTTTGTTGTACTTCACTTGGCCAGAGACAGTGGACTTCTCCAAAGATCTGCGACCAGCGGCAGCAGAAGGACCGTTAGACGGCACAAATGTAGGGTCTTCTCTCGTCTCCATAGCATTCTGAACAAAAATATAACAGAACTATAGCAAGACAAAGCACTAAAAGGTATAAACCACCACACCCACAAGCTACATAAAATTCTTTTTTTTTTTAACCTCTAAACAAACAAGAAACAAGCATCAATGCACTAGCTTAGATAATAACAATCCAACCCATTAAAGACCTCACGGATCAGCAACAAAAGAAAACTGCAACAGTGACAAATATTCACAATAATGTAGTAAGTCACACATAACAGGGACTGAATGAGTGCTATACTGTAACACTTGAGCAAAATGAGAGGTAAAGTGAAGGACCAGCCCTGGTAATATGCCTGAGCAATAGAATTGCACTGGTAAGGCTACACAGACTAGACGCCCAGAGGGTTAAGGTGTAAATTAAGCTCTCATTTAATAACCATTTATCCTTACCTCTGGACAATCAGATAAAACTACCCCCAGTGGGTTAAGGTGTAAATAAAGTTCATTGAATGGTCACTTATCCTTACAGCTAGACAACTTGATAAACAACTCCCAGTGGAATGATCCTGCATTCTCTCTGCAGTATTATAGATTGATTATAATG